>PVML01018598.1_pt1 | contig 137111 bp, 149 predicted proteins | sample 1853371 | NCBI WGS metagenome assembly PVML01 (sample SAMN08533508, study PRJNA380276) | Human gut metagenome, whole genome shotgun sequencing project. | isolation source: participant 1, chromium library | host: Homo sapiens | collected 2017 | reverse complement strand
CCGGAGTTCTCCGTTACGGAGGGCAATGCCTGGATGGCTGCATCCAATAACTCTGTCCAGTATGTTTCTGCGCTCCGTCCCGGCTATGATGTGCCGATGCTGGTCAAGCGGATGCACTTCCTTACTTTTGTGGGGATGTTCCGTACGGACTTGTTTGAGGGTCTGTGCGTGGGTCACGCACCAAAGAAATGTCGTATCTGCGGCAAATGGTTCCTGACCACCAATGCAAGGCATACCAAATACTGCGGCGGATATGCGCCGGGGGACAAGCTGCACCGCACCTGTCGGCAGATCGGCAATCTGAAAGGCAGAACCCAGAGAGAACTTGCGGATGATCATCCGCTGAAACAGATATATGAGAAGCGGCTGAACACCATAAACCGATATATCAAGCGTGGCACACTGGATGCGGAACTTGCCAAGGCGATGAAAAAGCTGGCAAAGGATAAGATGCTCCGGGCAATCAGTGATGTTGCCTATGCCCGTGGGGATTATGAAACGGAAATGGAACAGGACGCTTTGCAAAGTGAAGCTGAAAAGAAAATTTGAAGTTGTGGAGGTGAAATGAAGTGGAAATAACGCCAAATGGTTTACAAAAAGAATTGACGACTTTGCTATCAGAGCTGGTTTTTGATACAGGATTTAAAAAGAAAAAAATCGGATGGTTAACTCGAAAGGTTGGAGAATGTGAACAATTTTTTACTATCACTTTCACAAGGGATCGTGGTTTGCCGGGGAATCTCTATTCTGTAAATTTTACGCTTTCATTTACATATAAAGAGGTAGATAGACTTACAAGTTTATTTTTAGGAATGGAATATGACCCTAAGTGGTCTACGGGTGCATGGATGTTCTATACACAAATTCCAAACTACACAATGAGCACGTTTAAGTATTGTTCCGATGAACCTATGCAGACTTATGCTGAACGCATTGCAAATTACTTTAGAAAATATGCACTTCCGTATTATGAGAAAATTGATACGTTAGAAAAAGTTGCAAAAATCTTTGAACAAACTGCATCCGCAAAAGACAGCGATAAAGCGAGAAACTTTTTTGTTGTCCGCCGTTTGCGGGGGAGTGAAGATGATTGCTGTTATGCGGCGATACTTTGCGTGCAAGGAAAATGGAACAAATTGAGAGACTTTCTTCCTATAGCAAGAGAACTTAGCATAGAAGAAAAAGAGCGCATAGAAAAATATATTTCAGATAAATAATCAAGCGCACAACTTCCAGTTTGTCTAAGAGAAAATATGTCCTCACGGAAGCCGAAGGGGAGGTGCGCTTATGCTGAGAGAATATTCATGGGACATGACCGGGTACAAGCCAAAGTCCTTTCCCGATACGCCCGACAGTGGCATTACAAGATATATGGCAGAGCGCATCTTCCAACTGGAACCGGAGCTGCCAAAGGCAGAGAACATCAATGATTACATTCTGTCTGCTCTCCGGGAAAAGGATTTGAAATACTTTTCGTTTTTCCTGCACCATTACGAGCCACAGCTTAACAATCGCATCAAAAGCTTTCTTGGCGTAGACAGCGGCGATCAGTATGACCCAGAGCGTTTTTTGGATATAAAACTTTCCTGCCGGGAGGCTATGCTCCAGAAGCTGCCGGACTATGCCCCTGAAAAGGGTGCTGAATATGCTACCTACATTTATCCCTTCATACGGGATGCCATGCTCCGTTTTCGCATGGGCGAAGAACAATGGTCGGTATCCTCGCTGACCAGCTATAAGATGCTCCGCACCATAGCATAGCTTTACCACAACACAAAAGATGCCATTGCTGAATTTTCAAAAAAATATAACTGCGATCTTGCGCTGGCAGAGGAATATTTGAAAGTTGTCCGTGGTATCCGCAATCAGCAGCCATTCTTTGTGACCGAGCAGGACGAGGACGGCGAGGAAACAGGCGAGGATGTGACCCGTGACTATAGCTGGAACTATGCCGATATTCTATGGGATGGTATACAGGCTGAAAAGGTGCGGAAAGCATTTGAAAAGCTGAACTACCGGGAACAAACCTTGTTGGAAAAACGGCTTGCCATCTGCATGACCTGTGGGCGTGTCGGTTCATGGAAAAACCGCCCTACCTTTGAAGAATTGGCTGTCATGTTTGAGGGCAGCTCCGCCAGCGGTGCGGAACGAGCCTACCGGAAAGCAGCGGAACATCTGACACTGCTGTTGGTAGAAAACGGCGGTATCCATGCAGTCCGGCTGAAACAGAAGTCCAAAACCAAACGAAAAAAGAAAATTGCCACCGCAGTCTACGAATATCAGGCAGACTGCGATGGCGAATGGGGAGAAATTTTATTCGATTTTGAAAACGGCACAGGGTCGATTGTCCGGCTTGCCGACTGGGATACCATGATTTCCAATGTTTTTGCAAAACGGGTGATCCGGTATCTGCTGAATTGCGAAAATGATAGATTGCCAAAAGAAACCATGTTTGCGTTTGAGATGTATGAATAAAGGCGAGTAAAGTTTACCAGCCATAAGAAGAAAAAACTCGAAAATAAAAAAAGCCGCTGCCGCATGGTTGGTTCCATGTAGCAGCGGTTTTTCACCGGCAGCATTCAATCAATATTCAATAGGCAAATTATGCTGCTTCAAAAAAGACAGTTTATCCCAATATCCTCTCTGGAACAGAATTTTACCATTTACAACATGGAAGAAGCCGCATCCCCGCAGTCCCAGCGGGTCTTTCCACTCCAAAATTGCCCATTGTCCATCTTCAAAAATATTCTCTACAATGGCTGTCATATCGGCAGTGGCAAATTCTGCTGTAAACATTTCTCTGATTGCGTCTATCCCGATCACAGGCTCATTGGTCACCTGATGGTTGGTTGCATTATCATGGTACAGGCTCACGATTGCATCTACATCGTGGCCATTAAAGGCATCTACCCATTTGCATACTACTTCTTTTGGTCGTAACATCATGATTTCCTCCATATATCTTTGTCTACTGTTTTCATTATACAATCTTCATGTAAAAAAGCAATTCCCCCATGAAAACAGGAATTGCTTTTTTATGTAGACTTGAGACAGTTATACTGAAGATTTGAACATAGGCTTACAATTCACGCCGCTTCCACTGATTCAATGCAGCAACGATACAAGCACCCACAACAGCGAATGTCAAAACGATAAAGGAAAGTCGGAATCCGTGCAGTGCCACCTCATACACATCGTAGTAGCGCAGAGGGGTCAGGTAATCCAAAATTTGATTTTCTGTGTATTCGGCTGTAAAGGCCAGAGCATAGGCAGCCAGCATGGAAATCGTACCTGTCCTCACCGCAGCCTTATAGGACATAAACAGGCTGGCAAACAGCAGCCCCAGAGCGAAAAAGAGGAACTGGGTAAAGAACATTCCCATGGTTGTGGTGAGCACTGCTCCCGGCTGTTCCAGACCGCCCAAAGGAAGAACGATTGTAAAATAATTACATAAACCGCTGAACAGGGCAAACACCAGCAGATTTACCGCCGAAACGATCACCTTCGCCAGTACAATGGTTTTCCGTTCCACAGGCTTTGTGAACAGGTATTCCGAGGTTCCGAACTTCTTTTCCTTCGCCACACAGGACAACCCCAGAGACATGGCATAAGGGAACGCCAGCAATCCTTCCCAGAAATAGATGCACACATACCAGCCAAGGGATGTGGTTAAATCGCCTTTGACCCCAAACATAATCATGATCAATCTCGGAAATTGGCTGACCATCGTTGCCATTTCATTCAGACTGTCCTGTAGAGACAGAAGCTCAAAATAGCAGAAACCGCACAGAAGCAGCATGATCCCTAACCAGATCAACAAGAGCCTTCTGGTTTGGCGGAACTCATTTTTAATCAATGTTTTCATGTTTGCACCCCCTTATGAACGAAACTGAATGTCTTTTTTCAGAAAGACACCGTAAGACAGCACCAAAAACAGGGTAACCAGCAGCACGCCCCAGCCAAGATAGGTCATATCATAGAAGCCAGTTTCGGAAATTTTTGCAGCTCCAAAGAAGGAGTATGGGGACAGGAAACTGATAGCCCGGTTACTGATGATGTTGGAGAAGCTGGTTATGCAATACTCCACAAACACGACTAATCCGGCGGTCAGCAGTGGGCTACGGTTGCGGGGAAACAAAATTCCCACCATCAGACCCATTGCAGCAAAGAACAGCGTAACAAGGGTGAGGGACAGAGCAATCAGAAAAAACTCTCCCCATGGAGTTCCGGAACGAAACATTGCCATGGCCAAAAAAGAAGCCAGCAGATACGCAGCACCTACGACCACCACTCCGATCAATACAGTCAATGCCTTTGCCCAATAGATTGTTTTCCGAGGAAAGGGCTTTGTAAACAGGTATTCCGAAGTTCCTTCCGTACATTCTCTGGTGTGAACGGAAATGCCGAAGTGCATTCCGAAAACGCCGGAGGCAATCATGAAAAAGCTGGTCAGAAACCCATAAATGCCCAACGGGGAAGTCAAGTATTCCATCGATACGCCGACACTCCTGTAAAAGTCCGTGGTGCCCATGGTTTCAAAGAGTTCCACGGAGGCAACATCCAGGAAGCTGTAATAAGTCGGTGTCATCAAAAAGATACACACAGCCAAGGCGATGGTCCAGCCCAGGATATAGGTTCGATGCCGTTTCAGTTCATATTTCAAAATGACCATACCTGACACCTCCTTACTCATAGTAGTGCATGAAGATTTCCTCCAAAGAGGGCTCTTCCAAAAGCACATCGTCCAAATGCAGCAGGTGAAGTTTATCAATGATTGCTGTGATATTGCCGTTATACATAAAGGAAACAGAGGTCTTGTCCGGGGTCTCAGAGAAATTCGCAATACCAGGCAGCTCCCAGAAATCACTGGAAATCGGTGTTTTGGTGGTAAGGCTGACCTTTTTATAACCGCTTTCCCGTAGCTCTCTGATAGACTGGATGCTCATGAGCTTACCCTCTTTTAAGATTGCCACCCGGTCACACAGCTTCTGTACCTCGCTGAGTACATGGGAGGAGAAGAAAATTGTGGTGCCCCGGTTGTTCTCCTCCTTCAGAATATCATAGAATGCCTGCTGGATCAGCGGGTCTAAGCCGCTGGTAGGTTCATCCATAATCAGCAGCTTAGGGGAAGTCATAATGGCAGACACGATGCCCACCTTTTTCTTGTTGCCCAGAGACAGGTCTGCAATCTTCCGGGACAAATCCAAATTGAGCCGTTCGGAAAGCTCATACATTTTCGTTTCACAGTTCATGGCGTACAGGTCGGCGGTGTATTGCAGTAGTTCCCGCACCTTCATGTTTTCATAATAGCTGTTCTCGCTGGGGAGGTAGCCCACATCTCTGGCAATGACACTTGCCTGACTCTGGCAGTCTAAACCGAAAATAGAAGCGTTGCCACCGCTGGGACGGATCAGACCCATCAGAGTGCGGATGGTGGTGGACTTACCCGCACCGTTTGGGCCAATGAAGCCAAAGAACTCGCCCTGATTAACTGTGAGATTGAGGTTGCTGATACCTCTGTGTTTCCCATAGTGCTTGGTCAGTTGGTTCAAGACAATAGCGTATTCACTCATTTTAAATATTCCTCCTTATAGAAATTGTTTTTTAGAATTGAAATGGTTTTTTCAAATTCATTCATAACTGTTTCAAAATCAAAAACGGCTGCGTTACGATAACGGGCTGCATACCCCTCCGCCATCACTAAAAGCATATTGTAAACAGGTTGAGCATCTTCGGGATTTTTGAACTTTAAGGAATCATCCTCTCGTAAAACCATTTCATTTCTGAAATTCCCTGCTTCCATCTTTAATGAAGCAAGTAGGTCATTGACTTCAGGAGAAGCCTCTTCCCAAACACTTGCCATAAATTGAGTAATAAACGGGTGTGTTTTCATTGCAGCCATTTTCATCTTGCTGGAAACCAGAATGCGGTTAAACAGATCGGTTTCTGAATCAAGTATCGTTTGGTCAAACGAAGGCATAATGATTTTCATACAATATTCCAACAGGTAGGTATACAGTTGTTTTTTGCTGCCAAAGTACTGAAATACGGATGCCTTTGAAATATGCGCCGTTACAGCAATATCGTTGACAGAAGCCTTATCATATCCAAACTTACCAAAGCACTGGAGTGCCGCATTGATGATGGTAATTTGCTTTTCCTCGCTTAGTGCAAAAAATTTGTCCATTTAATTTCTCCTTTCAAGTGACCGATTCGGTTATTCACAGTATAGCACCGATAACCGATTCGGTCAAGTGATTAGAAATCTAATTCTATGCCAACATCCACTACAAAAAAACGCCTGTACGAGCATTTCTCATGCCCGCACAGGCGGCTTGCTTTATCTTTGGCAATCAATCCAAAGGTTTATATTCTGTTACAGTTTTCAAGTAGGTTTCCGTATCGCCGTTGAGGATCAAATCCGCATAGGCTGCCGGATCGTTGTAAATCAGCCAGTCCAGTTCTGACCGCTGATACATATTGTCTGCAACCTCGTTCTCCACGGCGGTGCAGTCTATAGAAATCATACTGCCGTCTGCATATTTCAGCTCGACACAAGCGGTGTCCATATTGAACTCACAAGAAATCACCTTATCCATAAGAACCTCCAAAATACGGGATTAAATCATCCCAAAATATTTCATTGCTTCTCGGATTGCGTTCTCTTTCTCGGACGGACACTGGGGCTGTCTGGAATCCTCCGCTTTCGGCAGATTGTAGTTCTTTCCGACCTCCAACCCGCACTTTCTTTTGATTTGAGAGATATACAGGTTAGATACCTTTAGTCCGCTATGCTCCAACACATAGTCTTTAATCTGCGTGTAGGTTGCCTTATCTTGAAAATCAGACATATCCATATCTTCCAAAGAGAACTCAACCCGAACCTTTTTCGAGTCGATCTCACCCTTGGAAAGCAAGACAACCGTTTCAACATGCGCCGTCCTTGGAAACATATCAAACGGATAGCATTCCTCTGCCTGATAGCCATATTTCATCAGCACCTTAATATCCCGCATCTGCGTCTGCGGATTGCATGACACATACACAATCTGCTTCGGTTTCATATTCGCCAACGCTGTCAAAAAAGCCTCATCACTGCCGCTTCTTGGCGGATCGATAAACACAGCATCTACCATTCGGCGCTGAGCCGCTGCTTTTTTCATATATGCTGAAGCATCTTCACAGACAAACTCGACATTTTTAATTTGATTCACAGCCGCATTTTTCTTCGCATCCTCAACCGCCTGACGATTAACTTCGACACCGATGACCTTCTTTGCCTTAGAAGCCGCGCTGATGCCAATCGTACCGATTCCGCAATACATATCATAAACCATTTCATTACCCTTTAAAGCCATCAATTCAATCGCTTTGGCATAAAGCTTTTCTGTCTGATCATGATTGATCTGATAAAATGATTTAGCTGATATGGTATATTTTACCCCTAATAATTTATCAATAATAAATCCCTTGCCATACAGTATCTTTTCTTCATCGCCCAGCACAACACTTGTTTTTCTTGAATTTGTATTCTGAACCACACTTGTTACCTCCGGACAGCGCTGAATTAATTCACTCACAAAATTTTTACTGCCCGGCCATACCTTCTGCGCACCTACGAAACAGACTAACGTCTGATTACTCATAAATCCGCGCCTAATCAAAACATGACGAAGAAAACCAGTTCGGCGGTCTTCATCATATATTTCAACGCGATATTTAATTACCAGCTCTTTAATCGTCTGAAGAATGCGATTGCTGACTTCATCATGATTTAAGCAATTCTTGATATCCACGATTTCATGAGAATAATCACTATAAAAACCAAACTGCACCTGTTTGCCATGCCGTCCAAAACTCATGATAATCTTATTTCGATAAGCACAGGGAGCCTCCATACCGCACACATCATGCACCTTGAGCCGCAGCCCCTGACTATTGACAAGATCAATGAGCTGCTGTTTCTTAAGCTGAAGCTCATAAGCGTAATCCATATGCAGATAAGCGCAGCCACCGCATTTCAAACTGTACGGACATGCGCTGTTAACTCTTTTCGGCGAACGCTTGATCAACGCATCCACTCTGCCAATCCAACCCTCTTTAATACGTTTGATTAACGTCACCTTTACTTCTTCATCAGGTAAAACACCATTCAGTATAACCGTTTCACCTTGAATTGGTACATAAGCCTGACCATCCATTGCAAGCTGCCTGACTTTAATATTTAAACTTTGATTCAGCTTCATTTTGATTCCCCTTTAAAATAAGTATCAATCATCTTCTCCGCGACCCGCTTCATTTCATCAGCCATAGAAGTAAAACCAAGCAGCAGCAATAATAAATCCTTCTTCTGTGACGGATCAAGCATTTCAACATCAATCAAACAGCAGATCGCATCACCTACTGACTCACGAATCTGCTGCTTCAGCTGAAGATAACTCGTATAACTATCTTTCAGAGAATCCACACTATAATCGTCAGTCTCCGATAAATTCTGCATCACAATTTTAATATCCCCTAAGGACAGTGTATTCTTCATTGATAAAACAATCATCAGCCTCAGCATATGCTCCAGCGTATATTTTTTACCCTTTGCCGGCGGCAGCAGCCCTTCCTTAGTGTAATTATTAATCATTGTTTTAGTAACAACCTTAGCTTCAGGATCACGCTTGTTCTCTTCAAAAGCATGATTGATCAAACTGATGATCTGATCCATGTATAAATCAAGATCTGGTATTTCACTGACACTTAAATCACGATCATTTAACGTGTCATGTATCATTTTTTTTAATTCCATTGTTTCCATAAAAAACCTCATTTCATTCATATTGTACTTTATTTATAGAAATTTGCAAGTTTAAGGTTGTAAAAACCTTATTTTATGATATGATTAATTACATAAAGTAGTATTCAATACTACTTTATGTCAGATTTCATATGAGAAATATAATAGAAAGTGAGAGAATCATGATTAAAATTTTTACCGATACATCAACCATGTATACGCCTAAGGAAGGCGCTGAAAAAGGCTTTAAGGTATTCCCATTAAGTGTTTCAATCAATAACCAAACTTATCAGGAATTTGTTGATATTGACACCCCAACCTTTTATGAGCAAGTATTAAAAGGAAGTATTCCTTCTTCTTCTCAGCCGCCGATTGGTATGCTTATGGAAGCCTATGATGAATGTCAGAATGATGAAATCATTCATATCTGTATGGCAGATGGTCTTTCCGGTACTTATCAATCAGCGTTAAGTGCTAAAGATAGTACGGCTTCAAAAGAAAATATACATGTCATTAATTCAAAAACGCTTTGCGCACCACAGCGTTTCATGGTAGATAAAGTCATGGAATTAGTTGCTGAAGGTAAAAATACAAATGAAATACTCCTTGAGATTCAGCGTATGGCTGATTCTGCTTTCTCATTTTTAATACCTCAGGATTTTAGCTTTTTAAAACGCGGCGGCCGTTTAACACCGTTAGCCGCAACGATTGGCGGCGTTTTAAAACTGAAACCTGTGATGATGCAGACTGAAGATGGCTGCCGTCTTGAAAAATTCGCATTAGCCCGTACCATGGGTAAAGCTGTCGATATGATTCTTGAAGATATGCGCCGCCGAGGCATTGATTCCTCTTATTCTATTGGTGTATCACATGCCTATGCGAAAGAGCAGGCAGAAGGCATTCTCACAAAAATTAAAACTGCATTTCCAGATATCAGAATTGAATTATTTGAACTGACACCTGCCTTTATTACCCAGGGAGGTCCTCAGTGCATCGCCATTCAGGCCATTCAATGCTAATTAACTTATAGATATAAAAGCGATATAGTCCAGCTATATCGTTTTTTCTTGTTTATTTAATGATTCTTATTTCATATACGGTTGGATAATAAAATGGCGTTTCTTCAATGAATGCATCCTTCAGTCTCACTTTCACATGAGTGCCGCTTTGAAGTGCAGCAATCTCTACCCTATTACCCTTTTCGTCAACTAATGATGTTTCACTGCTGATTGCGAGTGAATTGTTAGGATCAGCATATATTTGCGTTGTTCGCTCCACAATCAGCCGTACTTCCCCATCACTTTGTATAACAGTATTTAAAATAACAGCTTCGAATGTTTTTTCAGATGCTTTAGTGGATATCAGCATAAAAATGGCAGCGAGTAATAAACTTATGAAGATAATCATGCCAACTATGTTTTTCTTTTTCATAAGAGCCTCTAAGCAGAAACCTGATGCTTTTTGAAAGCATGGCATGCTGATATCACAAAAACAATCGTTATAATCGGATAAACTATCATCCTTACAGAAAGAACATCAAATACCAAGCCGCCAATCTGATATGAAATATATTTGCCAAATTCAGGCATCATCGCACGGTATGGCAGCAAGAATAGAAGCTGGTTATATATTCCCTGAGTTCCCGTAGGTGTCAAAAACATTGGAATAAATAAAACAGGCACTAATATTGCCAATACTATATAAGGAGTTTTCAGCTTAGCGGATAACAGTAATGTTAAGCCAGCCATGGCTATCAATACAAGATAAAGAACACCAGTATTGATCAGACACATCTGCAGCAAGGTGAAAGGATAGGGAATGGTTGTTCCCAATATCTGCAAGGGCAGCTGCCAGCCATCGAATCCGAAAAAGGCAAGCGGCAAGCCAAAAGCAACGATGATATGCAGAGTAAACGCTATAATGGCAAATAGAAATGCGGCGATTATTTTAGCGCTGACACATTTTGTTTTTCCATATTTTGCGGATAAGATGAGGGCATCGGTTCCCATCTGATATTCATTGGAAAACACAGGAGCGATTCCGATGCAAATTGAGAGGATGGCAAATATTAAAAGTTCAAAGCTCGTCAAGATTACTTCCCAGCCTTCATAATATCCATAATTAAACGGCACCGCAACATGCTGATTTAAGTTCTGCCAATACTGCTTTTGCGCATCAGAGAGATTGCGGGATGAAGCATTCAGCAAAGCATCAATCTTTTCTGCCCTTGCCGCATAGAAGCTTGTTTCACTTAAATTCAATTCAGGTAATTGATTATATCCCGCAGACTCTCCTTGCTTGGCGTAATTGGTCGCAATCAAGCGCAGCAGCTTTTCCTTGGGCGCGATATCCTGCCAATAAGCATTACCGATTAAGAATTTTTCCGTGCCGTCAAAGCCAACATTATCCGGATCAGCAAAAAGCTGAGTTACTTCCTGAACAACATCTTGCACAAATTCATCATTCAGCACAACAGTATTTTCAGACGCAAGAGCTTTTTCATACTCAATTCCCGCCAAGCCACGCAGTACACCCTCTTGATTATAAGTTTGATACTGCAATATTGGCAGTCCGAAAAGGAAGGCTGTCAAAAGCACGCTGACGACCATCACGATCAATGTAGAAGGTTTGCGCAGGATTTTTAAAAATTCATATTTTACTAAGGTCTTCATAATTCACCGCTCCCTTCATTTTGCATTTCTTCCGCAAAGTAATATAAGAACAAATCTTCTAAACTTGGTTTCACATTAACCGCTTTTTCTGAGGGAGCCGTGTCACTGACGATCCGCAAACGTACAGTATCATTTTCATGATGAAGATTAACTACTGAAAAACATTCATTGTATTCTGTTACTTCATGCTCAGCCGCTAAAAGCTCCCACACCTTACCCTCCATGCAATTGGTAATTGTATTCATTGGCTCCTGCAAGAGAAATTTACCGTTTTTCATCATCAGAATAGTATCAGCAATGTAGGAAACATCAGAAACTATATGGGTAGATAATATTACAATTTTTTCATTAGCAAAATTGGCAATAAGATTGCGAAAACGCACACGCTCTTTAGGATCAAGCCCGGCTGTCGGTTCATCTAAAATCAGGATAGCAGGATTATTCAATTCAGCCTGAGCAATTCCCAATCGCTGCTTCATGCCGCCGGAGTATGTTTTAATTTTCTTATTTGCCGCTTCCTGCAGATTAACCATTTGCAGAAGATGTTCTATTTGATATTTAGCTTCTTTTTCATTAAGCCCTTTCACCGCTGCCATATAATACATAAATTCCCGGCCGGTAAAATCTGGATAAAAGCCAAAATCCTGCGGCATATACCCCAATTGAGCATGATAGCTCTCTCCTAATTCTGCCGCCGTCTTTCCATTTAATAAAATACTGCCGGCTGAGGGTTTCAAAACATTGCATATCATCCGCATCAGTGTTGTCTTACCTGCACCATTAGCGCCAAGCAAGCCATATACACCGGGTCTTAAAACAACATTTATATCATCAACTGCACATTTAGCTCCATATTGTTTTGTTAAATTCTGCAATTCAAGCTGCATCTTAAAAACCTCCCTTGGTATAAAAAATAGGCAACCTATGCTAATAGCATAAATTGCCTATCTTAAATTAACCTTTTGCCTTCCTTAAGTTTACCTTAAGCTGTGAATTTGGGAATCAAGAGGATGAATTCTGTCCCTTCATTAAGCTGACTCATCACATTAATTTCACCGCCGTGCAGTTGAATTATCTGTTTAGCAATCGCTAAACCTAAACCGCTGCCTTCTGCCTTTTGTTCAGTATTCGTTCCTCTGTAATAACGGCTGAAAAGCTTGGCTAATGCTTCCTCATCCATGCCCGTGCCATTATCACGGATAGATATCACTATTTTTTCACAATCATTCTCGGTAACCGTTACTGCTACCTTAGTTTTAGGCGGATTGTGCATAAAGGCATTAATAATTATGTTCTGTATCGCTCTGCGAAACAATGCCTCATCAATTTGCGCGTATATTTCCGGCTGACTGCTGACAAATTCTATATCATTTTCACTGAATTGAGGATCATTGATTATATCAATAATACAATCCCGCAAACTGTGAATGATAGAAACTTCTTGTGGGTTAAATGGCAAAGCACCTGACTCTAACTGATAGGTCAGCTTCAAATCGCTAATCAGTTTTTCTGTATGATTCACATTCTTTAAAATAATTGACGCATATTCCTGTATCAGTGCTTCATCATTCAGCGTTCCCTGAGATAATATTTCCGCATACCCTTTAATCGGTGACAGCGGCGTTTTCATATCATGAGTGATATTGGCTATCCATTCTCTGCGTGCTTGTTCACTCTCTGCCTCTAACTGATCCGCATGCTTAATTTCATCATCCATTTTGTTTAATGCCTTATAAACCTCACCAAAAGTACCCTTCTCTTTTATCGGCTCATAAGTACGCAATGAGAGCTGTTTAATGCCAGCAGATATTTTCGACAGCTGATGTGACAGCCAAAAACATGCCGCAATAACCAAAAAGATCAGCCCCAGTAAAGCTGCCAGCATAGCGGTCTTGACGATGGGAGAAAGCCGTCCAAGATTTTCTCCATTGTAATAAAGCATATATTTTCCAATCGCATAGGGAAAGCCAATAATGTAATTCCAACGATTTCCCTTATCTTCAAAACTGCTGACAAAAAGCGTATAGTTTTCATCATAATTATCTTTGGTGAATGAAATCAGTTCTGATGGCGAGTAGGCATTAGGATAATCTTCAGGCTTATTGTGTGAAAACACCTCATGGCCGTCTTCATCAACAATTTGAATCCATAACCCATATTCATCTAATCGGGTCAGCCCTTTTGCCTCAACATTAAGCTTTCCATCTTCACAATCAAGCCATACCGCAAAGTTATCCGTAAAAATACTTGGCCATGATGCTAAACTAAGTCCTTCTGGTTCTGGAATATAAAAAATATAATAAACCATACCCATGAGCGCCCCGGTCAGCAGCAGAATAAGAATGGATATGACAGCACTGATTCTCAATACGATATTTTTACTTCGCTTTTTCATGGGGTTCTACCAGCTTATATCCTAAGCCCTTCATCGTGAGAATGTATTGGGGATCATTAGGATCATCTTCAATCTTTTCACGCAAATGGCTGATGTGCACCATGATCGTATTATCACAGCCAAAACTGTCTTCACTCCAGATTGCCTCATATAATCGTTCACGGCTGATAACACGTCCTTTGTTTTGTGCCAAATAATACAAAATTTCAAATTCTCTTGCCGTTAATTCAACAGGCTGATTATTTTTAGTTACCTGGCACCCTTCACCATCGATGATCAGGCTTCCTATTTGCAGCCAATGCGGTTTTGATGCCTGTTCAGTATAGCCCATACGGCGCAGCTGTGCTTTTATACGATATGCGACTTCTTTGGGACTGAATGGTTTAGTGACATAATCATCACCGCCTACCGCTAAACCTAATATTTTATCAAGTTCATCATTTTTAGAAGAAAGGAATAGAATGGGACAATGTGAAAATTGTCGGATTTGTTTACAAACCTCATAGCCATCCATATCGGGCAGCATTACATCCAAAATGATTATATCCGGCTGCTGTTCCTGACAGCTTGCGATTGCTGAGATACCATTATCTATTTTTATGATATTTTTAAAACCTTCGATATTTAATGCCCTTGCAAGTAAATCCAATATATCCCTTTCATCATCGACAATCATTATTTTATAATCCTTCACTATATCCCTCTCCTTGCTTTTATTACCTTATATCATAGCCGCTTAAACAAACAATATCAAGGCAAGCTTAAACTGGCTGCTGTCTATGCCATACACTCCTCATGTCAGTCAGCATTTTATTCTCTGATAAACGAATCATTCAAAGCAGCATCCCCACTCGCATCTGAAATATAGCGTTCTACCTTCATATGCAGGTCATATTTATCTCTTAACTGCGTAATCTGTTCCATCATTGGTGAAGCATGATGCAGATCAAGCGCATGCTGATCCTGCCAGCTGTCAATTAAGAGCACCGTTTCCTCATCCTCCATAGGGAAGAAATAATCATAGCGCAGATTGCCGCTTTCCGCACGAATATCCTCTACGATACCGCTGTCAATCATCGCCTGGGCAAATTTTCTTGCACTTCCATTTTTACCTGTATAATAAATATTTACTGTAAATGCCATCTGATTGTCCTCCTTTAACTATTTTTATTTTAATTCTCATTATAGCGCTTTGCAAATAAAATGAGACAGCTTCAGCCATCTCATTATTTATATTACGCGTTTTTTAAGAATGCCAAATAACCCTTATAGGCCTCATAAACATCTGCCTTCGATACAACTTCCCAAGGTGCATGCATGTTCTGAACCGCGATACCGCTGTCAATAACTTCCATATTGTACTGTGCAGTAATATAAGCGATCGTTCCGCCGCCGCCTTGATCCACACGGCCAAGCTCAGAAGTTTGGAAGGTTACCTCATTGCTGTCCATGATATCACGCAGTTTAGCAATAAATTCCGGATTGGCATCATTACAGCCGCCTTTTCCGCGTGAACCTGTATACTTATTAAAGCATAAGCCATGACCGAAGAACGCAGTATTCTTCATTTCGTTAACACTTGGATAATTCGGGTCATAAGCAGCACTTACATCTGAAGAAAGCATGACTGAATTTTTCAATGCACGGCGAACCTTTAATTCTGTATAAGCCTCCATGCAATTCATCAATTCCGCTACCGTATTTTCAAAGAAACGTGACTGCATACCCGTTGCGCCGATGCTGCCGACTTCCTCTTTATCCACTAAGAGACAAACACAAGTTCGATCTGTTTCTTCAATTTCCAGCTGAGCCATCAAGGATGTATATGCACATACCCGATCATCATGACCATAGCCCATAACCATCGAGCGATCCAAGCCGTAATCTCTTGCTTTACCGGCTGGCACTACTTCAATCTCCGCAGAAACAAAATCCTCTTCTTCGATATTATATTTCTCTTTCAGCAAATTCAGAATTGCTGCCTTTGATTTTTCCTTTTCCGCATCCTTCGCTGGAATACTGCCAACCAATACGTTCAAATCTTCGCCTTCTACAACCTTAGCACCTGTCTTCTGCAGCTGATCAGCTGAAAGGTGAACTAATAAATCAGAAATACCAACAACTGGATCACAATCATCCTCACCGATGACAACATTGATTTTAGTGCCGTCTTTCTTCACTACGACCCCATGCATTGCCAAAGGCAGCGTTACCCATTGGTATTTCTTAACACCGCCATAATAATGCGTATCAAATAAAACTAATTCATTATCTTCATATACCGGATTTTGCTTCAGGTCAATACGCGGTGAATCGATATGAGCGCCTAAAATTTTCATACCCGCTTCTAATGGTTCACTGCCAATGTGGAATAAAGCCAGCGCCTTATCCATATTTACCGCATAAACCTTATCCCCGGCTGACAACTTACCGTTAGTCTTGATAACCTCTTCCAAATCACGATAGCCTTTTGCTTCTGCGAGCCGCACACTTTCGCTTACACATTCACGTTCGCTCTTGCAGCTGCTGATAAACTTCTTATACTCTTCATTAAAAGAAAAGCACGCCTGCATCGCGGCATCATCATACTTTTCCCATGCATTCTTAATTTTTGCCATAAATATCTCCTTTTTATCCGTTAATATTATACGTCATTCTAATTTATTTTACAGCCCTTTTATTCACTTTTAGGCAGTCTTTTCTTAAGGGCAGACAACAGCTTCATCTTCTTCTCATTTGGCACTGTATAAAGTCTTATCAAGCTGTCTTTCGCCGGTTTTCTTAAATACCCGTATACCAGAAGCTCTTCAAAAGCAATCCGGTAATGTTCATCATGAACTAACAAATAGCTCGTAATCTTTTCTTCACTAAAATTATCCGGATCAGGCAGATAAGCCTCTTCAAAGAAACGCAGATGATATTCATCCAAAGCTAATTCACCGCGTTTTAATTCCTGATTTTCTAAAGTCAGGCGGTCTACCTTTTCCATCAAAACTTCAATCATATTTTCTAGTGAGCTCACATAAAATTCCTGACCATCTTCTTTAGCTCTTGCCAATAAATTTCTCAGATCTTCTGTTTCATTCATAAATAACACCTCTTTCTTTTAAGTATAAGCGATTTATGAACAGTTGCAACAACTCTGAACAAAGTGTCACTAATTTGTTTTAAACTGAGAATTATAAAGCATTGTATAAAGCTTATTATTCTCAAGCAATTCTTCATGAGTGCCGCGCTCTTCGATGCCGTGATCGGTTATTACCACAATTTCATCGGCATTTTTAATGGTCGACAGACGATGGGCAACAACTAAAGTCGTTCTTCCCTTGCATAATTCATCCAAAGCATCCTGAATCAGTATTTCTGTCGCATTATCCAAAGCACTGGTAGCTTCATCAAGAATCAAAATAGCCGGATTCTTTAAAAATACACGGGCGATTGACAAGCGCTGCTTCTGACCGCCGGACAGTTTAACACCGCGTTCACCGATTTGGGTATCATAGCCATGTTCCAGCTGCATCACATAGTCATGAATATTTGCCCGTTTAGCCGCTTGAATGATTTCCTCTTCACTGGCATCAAGACGGCCGTAAGCGATATTTTCACGGATAGTACCTGTAAACAAGAATACATCCTGCTGAACAATACCGATATTCTTACGCAGGCTTTCATACGAGATATTTTCAATATTGATGCCGTCAATACTGATTGTGCCCGTTTCAAGCTGATAAAAACGCGGAACTAAATGACAGATCGTAGTTTTGCCGCCGCCGCTTGGACCAACGAGGGCGACTGTCTTGCCAGCCGGAATATCTAAATTAATATCATGAAGCACTTCCTTGCCGTCAGAATAGGTAAAGTTTACATTATCAAAACGAATGTGACCTTCAACACGTTCAAGATTGCGGGCATCTTTGCTTTCCTGTTCAGGTTCCTGATCCATCAGCTCGCAGAAACGGCTGAACCCTGTCGCACCTGACTGCAGCTGCTCCACAAAATCAATCAGCTTGCGAATCGGTGATACAAACATATTGATAAACAGCATATACGCCACAAAATCCGCAACTTCAATCACACCAAAATAAGTATAAATACCGCCTGCCAAAATCACTACGACATTCAGCAGATCGACGATCAGGCCGGTACCGCTGTGAAATTGCGCCATCGCTTTATATGATTTTTCACGGGCCCGTTTAAAGGCATTATTACCAGCCTGAAATTTTTCTTCTTCATATTCCGCGTTGGTAAAAGCCTTGGAAACACGGATACCGGAAATTGAATTTTCCAGATTAGCGTTTACCTCACCGATTTTAACACGCGCCTCCGTAAAAGCTTCCGTCATTTTAGCACGCATTTTAATCGCAAAATAAATTAAAATTGGAATAAAGATAAAAATGATTACCGTCAGCTGCACATTGATTGTGCATAAGTAAATAAAAGCACCAATCATCATAATTGATGAAATAAACAGATTCTCAGGCCCATGATGCGCAAGCTCAGATATATCCATTAAATCGTTGATCATCCGTGACATAATCGTACCGGTTTCATGTTCATCATAATAAGAAAACGGCAGCTTTTGAAGATGATTAAATACATCACGCCGCATATCCGCCTGCATATATACACCAACTAAATGTCCGTAATATTGTACAAAATAAGCAAGCAGACATTTCAGTAAATAGATGGCAAGCAGCAATATAGCAGCTACTACAACAGAGCGAAGCTGCTGATTAGGTATGTAATCATTCAGAATCCCTCTGGTTATGATTGGATAGGACAGATCACAAATGGAAATAAAAAAAGCTGCAATCATATCCAGAATAAACAGCCGTTTGTGCGGCTTATAATATTGTATAAATCGTTTAATCATATATTCACCCCTAACATTCAGTAATTAGTATAGCATTTTTTAATCAATTAGACCAACCCATCAGCACTAGAAAAAGGATTCCCTTTCAAGTTACGAAAAGGAATCCTGATCCATTTAGTTTTACTTTTTATCAGCCTGAATTGCTTCTATCAGCCGCTGTGGATTGATTACGGTTTTAATTTTTTCGCCGGTATCCAAGGTTAAGATATCACCGGTTTCATTTATTTTCCTGATGAATTTATCCGGATTCATATCAGGATCCGCCTGAACACATAAAGCATACATGCCTGCCAGCCATGGCACTGTCCAGCTCGCACCGCCGGTTGAAAGATATGTATATGAATTTTCACCGCCATCACCAGCCAATGTACGTCCATCCATAGGTGCATATATCATTGGATTTACGGTTTCATCTCTAATACAAATCGCTTCTGGAATTGTCTGACATATCAGAGGTAAGGTATACGAATTTAATTGATCCGAATCTGTATTTAGCTTACGGCCTAAAAAATTAATATCAAAGCTGTAATTTACACTTGGTGTTACAGTAATTACAAAAATACCCGCCGATTTAGCTTTTTCAATGACGGCATATAATTCATCAGAACCTAATTCAGCATCTTTACCAAGTCCATAGCCTCTGGATATTGAAATCACACGGATTTTATCATTCTTTGGCAGCACCTCATTGATTTCAATCACTCGTTCAATCGCAGATGCCAAGTAATTAAAATTAATCGTGGCTTCATCTGTTTTTACATCGTAATCAATAAAATCACAGGCTATAAAATACAGCTTTGCATCGGGTGCGACACCAATGCTTTTACCTACTGCCAAGCTGGCAACCGCCGGACCATGCATTGAAATACCATCACCATAAACATTTATTTTTTCATAAAGCATCAGCTGATCAGCATATTCCTCATGATTCACATCCAAGGATTGATCGATAATGGCAATACTCACACCCTTGCCGGTAATTCCCTGTTCATGAAGGGCGCGAATGCCTAAGCCTGGATTTTTACCCTGTTCCATAATTTGAATTGGATCAAAAGTTTCCGGCAGCTTATCAGGCCAGACAGTAAAAGTGTCAAAGGATGAATAAATCAGATTTTTATTCTCGGATAAATCAAATTCAGACAGATCAAGCCCCATCAGATTCCATCCTACATTATACAGACTTTCAACCTCAAAAATTGGTAATTCTGTCACCTTTTGCGTTGTTACAGACTGGGGGTTGACTTTTTCCTCAGTAACAATTACCCTTTCTTGTTTCGCAATCTTAGCTAAATCACCAAGCTTGGTCACTGGTTCAAAATCATTGGTATCCGCGCTGCACCCACACAGCAGCAAAGTCAGACAGGTCATTATCTTAAGTTGTTTTTTAAGCATTTATTTCGCCCCTTTCTTTCACGAATAAAAGCTGAAAGTAATAAAACGAATACTAATATCTTTATTTTAATACTAGTCCTTTATGACCCTGACATCAATCAATTCAAAATTATTATTATGATTATGGAAATTCATGCAGCTGGTCAGCAATTAATTTCATTTCTTCATGTTCAGCTTGAGAATAAACCAGCTTCTTTTACATCACATATGTAAAGCAGGAATTGCTTCCTGCTTAGTAATCTATAACGGATGGCGTTCTGCCAATACCAACAACCATGGCAACAATTTTACGCCAAGTCGCACATCCGCAGATGCCGTCAGCACTTAAACCATTATTACGCTGATATGTGACCAATGCGCTTCTGGTTGCCGGGCCAAAGATACCGTCCAAATAAGAAGTACCGTAGCCTAACGCGTTCAGCGCATCCTGAAGCACTAAAACATAGGTTGAAGAATTACCGCTTCTTAAGGTTGGAAAGCCAGCAGTACCGCCGCAGGCCGCGCCAATGTAACGGCGGTCCATATGCACCCAAGTTGGTGTCATTGATAAAGGTTCAACATAACCCCATACTCCCAGATTAGTAGCAATCTGATGAATCTGACGCCGCTGAGCCGCAGTCAGCCGCTGACCGACATCAAAAGATACACCGGCATAATGCTGACTTTGCTGACCGTGACCGCCCTCCCAAATGCGCTTAAAAGCATAACCGACTGGAATCCCAGAGCCATAAGTTCGGCGGGTATCATTCCATGCTTCCATCGCTCTTGTTGTCGTCCATAATACATTCGCTCTTGAAGAACCGCGGAATTCACGGACTAACAAAGTTCGGCCATAAGAATAAGGCATCGGATCATCTTCATTTTTATTAAAGTTGTACATCAGATTCTTATCTTGATCATAAACAAGAATTTTAGTCATTACCTTCACCTCCTGCACTATTCTATGGTGAAGTGATAAAAACGACTGTACAATTACCACTAATTTTCTAAATTAATCATCAAGCCAATTATCATTCAGATATTCTTTTATTTTCCCTGCCTTAATCAGCCAAACCTTTTCACAGAGTGTCTGAATGAAATAACGATCATGTGATACCACTAATAAGGTTCCCGTATATTCCTGTAAAGTCTGTTCAATGATTTCAATGCTTGTGAAATCAAGATGATTTGTCGGCTCATCAAAAATAATCAGATTTACTTCCTGCTTTAATATCAGTGCCAGCTTTAATCTGGTTCGCTCACCGCCGCTGAGCACCTTCAAGCGTTTATACATGTCCGCCTGATCAAAGCCAAAACGCGTCAGATATCTTCGTGTATCTTCTTCATTTAAACTTAACATGAACTGTGCATAAGCCAGAATTCTTTCCTCTTCTTTGGGGAAAAGAATCATTTGCGGCAAATAACCAATCTGTACAGATGACGCAAGGCTGATTTCACCGCTGTCAGCATTCTCCTCACCCATAATCATTTTTATCAGTGTGCTTTTCCCCTGCCCATTCTCAGCACAGACAGCGATCCGATCCTGCCAATAGACATCAGCATCTGCCTGATCAAATAATTGCTTCTCACCATAGGCCTTCGAAAGCTGATGAATCGTTAATACTTTCTTCGAATAACTTTCTTTTTCCTTCACCGATACATCAAAACGCCGTGTCAATATCTGCGGACGCTTAATGCGCTCAATATTCGCCAATCTTTTTTCTAACATTTTAGCTTTTTTAAAAAACTTCTCATTATCGCCCTCATGTCCCCATTGACGGAAACGCCGGATTGCATCCTGCAGCTTTTTAATCTGCTTCTGCTGTTCCTCATAATCCTGCTGCCATAATAAATACCGTTCCTGTTTTTGTCTGCGATAGGCATCATAATCACCGATATACATCGATAATTCACCATAAGTAATCTCATAGATTTTCTTTACCGTATGATTCAAAAATGTCCGGTCATGAGATACGATGATCACCGTTTCTTTTAGATTCAAAATATAGTTTTCCAGCCAGCGTATGCCAACAAAATCAAGATGATTCGTCGGTTCATCTAAAAGCAATACATCTGGCTTCATCAGCAATTGTTTAGCAAGATTCACCCGTGTTTTCTCGCCGCCGCTTAACACCTGATAATCACTTTGAAGCAAATGCTCGATCTGCAAGCCACAGGCAATTTGCTCCACTGTTACCATTACCTGATATCCATCCATGCTTTCAAAACGTGCCTGAAGCCTGCCATATTTATCTAATATTTTTTCAAGCTCATGACCGTCAGCTTTTGCCATCTGTGCTTCTAAGTCCTGCAGCTGCAGCTGAAGCTTAATAATGTCCTCATGAGCTTCCATGAGATAGCTTAAAACATTTCCTTCATAAGCATCAAACATCTGATTCAGATAAGCAACTCTGGTATTCTTAGTAATCAGCACTTCCCCTTCCTGAATCGTTTCCAAGCCAGCGATTACCTTTAATAACGTGGATTTGCCGCAGCCGTTTTCACCAACAATGGCTATGTGTTCACCATCAGTTATTTTCAATGTGATATCATCCAGAACAATGTCCTGAGTATATGTCTTTGTGACATGATTTAATTGTATTGTCATAATAAAATTTCCTTTCCATTTTAAACGCGGGAAAAGAAAAAGCCCCAGCAAAAAGTGGGACATTCAAAATTATAAAATAATATTGATGCAAGGCTTTTTACTTAAGTTTTCCCTAAAAATTGACGCACTCGTCCCTATTTTCAAGAAAAACAGTGAATGTTATCGTACGACAAAAAGCATCATGCGCTAACTGTTGGTTATGTTTTGTACTCTCTATCATACGAATCATCACTTGCCCTGCACCTCCTTTAGAAATGATATTCTTATTTTAAGATAGCCATTCACAAATGTCAAGGCTTGGTGAAATGCCAGTATTTTCCATAAAAACTATTTGTCAGTTGATCGCACTTCAAGATAATAGTGTTCAACATTTAAATCAAGCTCGGCATGATTTTGATTAGCATCTATGCCGAGATTTTCTTTGACAATTTCGACATTATGATTATGATTAACCAACACTGACTGTTTTTGAAAATCCAAAACCGAGCCTAGCTGAGTGACGAAATCATAACCGGTAACACCGAAATTCCTGCCGCCTGTACCGCCAAAATCAAAGCTTCCACTTTTCTTAAATTCCACTTCAACGCTAATACTCTCACCCGCTGGAATAGTTATTTCAAAAGCCTCATACAGAATGCGTTTATAAAACTCAACATCACTAAGCAAATCCTCTACCATGCCAGTCTGATACCTTTCTTTTGTATCATTGCCAATGATACTATATTGCTTAAACACACGACATAATTCACCATAAAACATTTCTTCACTAATTCCACCAGCTATCAAGGGGGCCACTTCATCAACAGCCATAGTCCTGATACTTTGTTCATAATGAGCAGTGGTAATCGTTTTCAGTATATCACCTAGTGTTGTTTCAAAACGTCTGATGACAGCTTCTGCTCCTTCAATTTCCTCGCCGGGTTTACAGCCGCCATTTTGATAGCCCTGTATATCATAAGCTGCAATATCATCACCCATTACAATCAACATTCTTAACATTCCATAATCATAGTCATCCTTGGCAGGAATGAAGAAACTGCGCTGTGAGTAATTATTTTCAGGCTCAAACCTGCCACCATTAAAACCATAAGTAAAAACTGCTGTTTGATTATAATCCATTGAAAATTCTATGCTTAATGTTGGAGCAGCGGCATCCGAGCCGCCATCGCTAATCTCACTAAATTCATAAACATATACCGGTTCATCCAGTGTTGGATAGTCACTGAAGGCTGCTTCTATATAGGCATCATCAGCAAGCAGTGCTTGATAACCCACCCATGAGGATATTTCGTTTAGATTCAAGCTTTCTGTATTACTTCCTGCACCACTGAAATCACCGCTATACATACCACTATGCAGCCTTGTTTCTGCTTCATTACCATTCACTGTAATGATTGGATTTAGCTTAGAATCAAACGAAGAAACATATGGATAGAGTGCTGTAAACGTTTTATCTTCCGTTGTGGTATTCATCAAAACATAACGATCATGAATCTTACTTTGCCGCAGACCTTGATAACCGTATGAAACGTCATAATCAGACAAATCAAATTCAATTTCACGAACTACTTCAATCCCCGGCACTGCCTCACTGCTTGTCAAAGGAAAAACCGGGCCGTCATAGGACATAAAGATACTGCCGCCATCTTCTAGTACCGGAATTTCACGCTTTCGTGGATGACTCATACCAAATGCTAAAATAAGCAGACAAAATGAAGCAATAATGATAATTGCCAGCGTACGGTTCACATGGTTATTTTTTTTCTTTTCTTTACTCATAAAAAGCCCTCCAATTTTTAATTATTCAAACCTATCAATCTTAAAGCTGCTTTATTTCCATGCGCATATCATTTATGTTTCTTCTATAAATTAATTATATCATTTTTTTCTTATCAGACCCATTACGCCAGCAAATATTTCTTAATAAGAATGAAGTGAGGATGAACCAAATGCCTACTTCTACATAGTATGGGTAGAAGAAAGGAGAATGTTATGGATAAAATTTATGTGGATCTGGATAATGATCAGCTAAACTTTGAAGAAGAATTTAAGCCATTTCTTGATGAAGAAGTAAAAGATCCATCCATTCAGACAAAGCCGGTGTGGCGCGAAGAAGACATCAGTCCTTATGATTTGATGGAAGCAGACGGTGAAGAAGCTACGATGGATTCAGTCAATGATGATCAAAATGAAACCGCCGTATGGCATGAACAAGACCGCAGTCCTTATGATTTAATTGATCATGAGGAAGATACTTTCGATAAAGTAAAGGAAAGAATCAAGGAATACGGGGATCAGCATGTCTGGAAAGAGGATGATCAAAGTCCTTATGATCTATTTGATGACTCACTCTGTGCAAGTTTTGATGATCCTTATGATGAGATGGTCAGTGAAGATGAATTCTGTAAAGATTGCTCAAATTATGATACATGCACAAAACGTCAGTCAACGCCAGTGAAAAAGACACAGATGCAGCAAATGGATGATGAAATTGAAGCTAATATTTCACAATCCGAAGCTAATTTTACCAATGTCCAAAGTGACAGTGATGAGTATGACTGTATTCATGAAGCTGATATGTATGATAATGGCAATATTGATTGGCAATGCGGCATAGATGTAAGCAATAACTCAGGGCAGCGTTCTTTAAACAAGGCCATCCATGAATCAGGGTCACCTAAATCTGTCACTTATGAAAAGAAAACTATGGTGGAAGAAAATGATCCGCCAAAGAAAACTACTTGCTGGATCAGAGTCATCAAGGAGTATTGATTTCATTTATTGTAAATTTATGAAATAAGCTGTAAATAGTCTTGACATTTTCATGAAACAAGGGTATTCTCTTAGTATCAAATAAAAAGCGATGATCGGGAAATGCTGATGGAAAACGGATACAGAAAGCTGCTGGCTGATGTGAAGCAGTACCATGTACATCCAGCTCTCGCCCGTTAGCTGCAACCTGAAAGGCAACGAGTAAGGAAGTCGGGACTTCCCGTTATTGAAGAACAGTTTTGTTTGAAACTGGCTGAGAGGATATCAATTTGATATCAAGAAAAGTGGTACCGCGGTGTTAAGCTCCGTCTTTTTGATAAGACTGGGCTTTTTTTATTGGGAGGGACATAAAAATGAAACATGCGAATAAATATCAGCGTACATATTTTAATGTAGAAAACGCACCGATGCGCTGGATTAAAAAGGATTACATCGATCATGCGCCGATTTGGTGCAGCGTTGATTTACGAGACGGCAATCAAAGTTTGATTATACCGATGAGCCTTGAAGAAAAGCTCGAATTCTTTAAAATGCTGGTAAAAGTCGGTTTTAAGGAAATTGAAGTAGGCTTTCCGGCAGCCAGTGAAACTGAGTATGAATTTTTAAGGGCGCTGATTGATCAGAATCTGATTCCTGATGATGTGACAATTCAGGTGCTGACACAGGCCAGAGAGCATATTATCCGTAAGACATTTGATGCCTTGAAGGGTGCTAAAAAAGCGATCGTTCACCTGTATAATTCTACTTCTGTTGCCCAGCGTGAGCAGGTGTTCAAAAAAAGCAAGGAAGAAATCATCCAGATTGCAGTAGACGGCGCTAAGCTGATTAAGTCCATTGCTGATGAAACGAAAGGTAATTATCAATTTGAATATTCACCGGAAAGCTTTACCCAGACGGAAATGGATTTTGCGGCTGATATCTGCAATGCTGTCATTGATGTCTTAAAGCCTACACCTGAGAATAAAGTAATTATCAATCTGCCGGTAACGGTTCAGGTCAGTATGCCGCATGTGTATGCCAATCAGATTGAATATATGTGTGATCATCTCCATGAGCGGGAAAATATTATTGTATCCCTGCATCCGCACAATGACCGCGGCTGTGGTGTTGCAGACAGTGAAATGGGCTTGCTGGCCGGAGCTGACCGCATTGAGGGTACATTGTTTGGCAATGGTGAGCGTACGGGTAATGTAGATATCATCACCTTGGCAATGAATATGTATTCTCAGGGTGTAGAACCAAATCTTGATTTTACTAATATTCCTGAAATCATTGAAGTATACGAGCGAGTAACCCGTATGCATGTATATGAACGTTCGCCATATTCCGGTGAATTAGTGTTTGCGGCATTCTCCGGCAGTCATCAGGATGCGATTGCCAAGGGTATGAAATGGCGTGAAGAGAAACAGCTGAATACTTGGACCGTGCCTTATCTGCCGGTAGATCCGCAGGATGTTGGAAGACAGTATGACGGCGGTGTTATCCGCATTAACTCACAGTCAGGCAAAGGCGGTATCGGTTATCTGCTGGAACAAAAATACGGTTATGATACGCCAAAGGAAATGCGTGAGGATATCGGTTATCTGATGAAGGGTATTTCTGATCATCGCCATCAGGAGTTAAAGAGTGATGAAATTCTTGAAATCTTCAAACAGGAATACTTTAACAAAACGATGCCGATTCATATGCTGGATTATCATTTTGTCAGAACTAATGAAGTGATGGTTACTTTAACGATTGAAATGAATGGTGAAAAAAGAGATATCGTCGGCCGCGGCAACGGACGTCTTGATGCAGTAAGCAATGCGATTACTTCATCCTTAAATATTAATTATAAGGATCTGCTTTATAAAGAACACGCGCTGACAAAGGGATCAACCTCACAGGCGGTTGCTTATGTGGGAATCCATGATGAAAAAGGATTGATGTACTGGGGCGCCGGTATTCATGATGATATTATCGCCGCCAGTGTAATCGCCTTATTCTCGGCGGTAAATCGTTTAATGGGAGGAAAATAAAATGGGAATGACAATGACACAAAAAATCCTGGCTGCTCATGCCGGATTGGATCAGGTTACAGCCGGTCAGCTGATTAATGCCAAGTTAGATATGGTTTTGGGTAATGATATCACAACACCGGTAGCAATCAAAGAATTTGAGAAAGCTGGTTTTACGGATATTTTTGATAAAGATAAAGTATCCATCGTTTTGGATCATTTCTCACCAAATAAAGATATTAAAGCCGCTCAGCAATGCAAACAGTGCCGAAGCTTTGCCAGACGCTTTGACGTAACGAATTTCTATGATGTCGGCACTATGGGTATTGAACATGCCCTGCTTCCGGAAAAAGGCTTGGTAGGGCCTGGTGAATGTATTATCGGCGCTGATTCACACACATGTACCTATGGCGCGTTAAACGCCTTCTCTACGGGTGTCGGCTCTACAGATATGTGTGCCGGTATGGCAAGCGGCGAATGCTGGTTCAAGGTTCCATCTGCCATTAAATTTAATATTCATGGCAAATTAAATCCATGGGTCAGCGGCAAAGATGTCATTCTGCATATTATCGGCATGATTGGGGTTGACGGAGCTTTGTATAAATCAATGGAATTCAGCGGTGACGGGTTAAAAAATCTAAGCATGGATGATCGTTTGTGTATTGCCAATATGGCGATTGAAGCCGGGGCAAAAAATGGAATCTTTGAGTTTGATGAAATTACTGAAGCTTATGTAAAGGAACGTGTCAATCGTCCTTATAAAACGTATAAAGCGGATGAAGATGCCGTGTATGATCAAATTATTGACCTTGATTTATCAGCCATTAAATCTACGATTACTTTCCCGCATCTGCCGGAAAACACAAAAACAATTGATGAAGTCGGTGAAGTAAAAATCGATCAGATCGTAATTGGCTCATGCACCAACGGCAGAATTTCCGACATGGAAGCGGCTGCCGCGGTATTAAAGGGCAAGAAAATTCATCGTGATGTACGTGCCATCATTATTCCTGCTACACAAAAGATTTGGCTTGAATGTGTAAAGCGCGGTTATATGGATATCTTTATTGAAGCCGGCTGTATCGTCTCAACACCTACCTGCGGTCCTTGTCTGGGCGGTTATATGGGTATTCTCGCCGAGGGTGAGCGCTGTGTATCCACTACGAACCGCAATTTTGTCGGCCGAATGGGTCATGTCGATTCTGAGGTTTATCTGGCTTCCCCTGCCATCGCGGCGGCCAGCGGCATCATGGGAAGAATTGCTGATGTGAAGGAGGTAATGTAAATGAAAGCACATGGTCAGGCACATAAATACGGTGATAACATTGATACTGATGTAATTATTCCCGCCCGTTATCTGAATACGAGTGATCCTAAAGAATTAGGTGCCTTATGCATGATTGATATCGATCAGGATTTTGTGAAGAAAGTGCAGTCTGGTGATATCATGGTCGGCGGCTATAATTTTGGCTGCGGTTCAAGCCGGGAACATGCTCCGATTGCCATTAAAGCAAGCGGCATCGACTGTGTCATCGCCAAAAGCTTTGCCCGTATCTTCTACCGCAACGCAATTAATATTGGGCTGGCGATTCTGGAATGTGAAGAAGCGAGTGATAAGATTGAAACCGGGGATGAAATCAGTATTGATTTTGACAGCGGCATCATAACCAATCATACAAAAAATGAAAGCTATCAGGCAAATGCCTTCCCTGATTTTATTAAAGAGATCATTGAATGCAATGGCCTGATAAATAAATTAAAAAAGGAGTCTATTCATGAATAAGCGTATTACCGTTATTAAGGGTGACGGCATCGGGCCTGAGATCATCGATGAAGCCATCAAGGTCTTAGATGCTGTTGCCGATAAATATCATCATCACTTTACTTATAATTATATTGATGCTGGCGGCTGTGCAATCGATAAATTCGGCACTTCCCTGCCTGATGCGAGTTTAGCTGCCTGTTTAGACTGTGACAGCGTCTTGTTGGGAGCGGTCGGCGGACCAAAGTGGGATCAGGTCGATCCAGCGATTCGCCCGGAAAAAGCATTACTTAAAATCCGCAAGGAAATGGGTTTATTTTCTAATCTTCGGCCAGCTAAGGTTTTTGACGTACTGGCTGCCGCTTCACCGCTGAAACCAGAAATTGTCGCTCAGGGTATTGATTTACTGATTGTGCGGGAACTTATTGGCGGCGTTTACTTTGGCAAGCGTGAAACCAAGGAAATAAACAATGAATTAAAGGCTACGGATATTATGAGCTATAGTGAGCATGAGATCGAACGGGTTGGCAGAGTTGCCTTTGAAACTGCCCGCAAACGCCGTCATCATGTAACCAGCGTCGACAAAGCAAATGTATTAGATACCTCAAGATTATGGCGTAAGGTAATGCATCGGCTGGCTGAAGAATATCCAGATGTAACCTATACTGACATGCTGGTAGATAATACAGCGATGCAGTTAGTCAAAAATCCTTCACAATTTGATGTTGTGGTGACTGAAAATATGTTCGGTGATATTCTAAGTGATGAAGCCAGCATGATTACCGGTTCAATCGGTTTGATTCCATCCAGCTCACTGGGTGTTGGCAGCCGCGGCATGTATGAGCCGATTCATGGTTCAGCGCCGGATATTGCCGGCATGAATATCGCAAATCCAATCGGTACGATTTTATCAGCGGCGATGATGCTGAAATACAGCTTTGAAATGGAGGCTGAAAGTCAGGCGATTGAAGATGCGGTGAACGCGGTGCTGAATGAAGGCTACCGCACAGCGGATATTTATACAGAAGGTAAAATCAAATTGACATGCTCAGCAATGGGCGATAAAATTGTTTCAAAATTATAGGAGGAACATCATGGATATCAAATTTATCAAATCAGAGAATCTTAAGACTAAACCCGATCAAAACGCTTTAGGTTTCGGCAAATACTTTTCCGACTACATGTTTGTCTGCGAATGGGATGAAGGTCAAGGCTGGCATGATGCCCGTATTCAGCCTTATGCGCCGATCATGTTAGATCCCGCTTCAATGGTTCTGCATTATGCACAGGAAACCTTTGAAGGCATGAAAGCTTATAAATCACCTAAGAATGAAATTTTATTATTCCGTCCGGAAATGAATGCCCGCCGTATGGCAAATTCAAATGAACGTCTCTGCATGGCTATTTTCCCGGAAGCTGACTTTGTTCAAGCCGTTGAGGAATTGGTGAAGGTAGAAGCTGACTGGATTCCAACAGCTGAAGGCACTTCCCTTTACATTCGTCCATTCATGTTCGCAACAGAAGCCAGTGTCGGTGTTCACCCTTCAAAGAAGTATACCTTCGTTATTGTCTGCTCACCGGTAGGCGCATATTATCCAGAGGGTGTTAATCCAGTTAAAATCTATGTTGAAGAAGAATATGTAAGAGCCGTTCGCGGCGGTACTGGCTTCACTAAATGCGGCGGTAATTACGCAGGCAGCGTGGCCGCTCAGGCAAAAGCAGAAAAATTAGGCTATACTCAGGTTTTATGGCTTGATGGCGTAGAACGCAAATATGTTGAAGAAGTCGGCACGATGAATGTCATGTTTAAAATTAATAATGAAATCTATACCGCACCGATTGAAGGCACTGTCCTGCCGGGTGTAACGCGTGACTCAATCATCGCGCTGCTGAAAAGCTGGGGCTATACCGTTCATGAGACACATCTGGCAATTGATGATTTGATGGCGGCCGGTGACAAAGGCGAACTGGAAGAAGCTTTCGGTACGGGTACAGCGGCGGTAATCTCGCCAATTGGTGAACTGAATTATCGCGGTCATATCGTAACGATCAATGATTTCAAAACCGGCGAGCTGACGCAAAAGCTTTATGATACATTAACCGGTATCCAATGGGGTAAGGTTGAAGATCCGTTTAATTGGGTCAGAGTCGTAAAATAGGATTAAGAAAGTGCAAGTCAAATAAACAGACTTGCATTTTTTTATGCGCCGATCCTTGACTGAACCATATTCAGTATATTATAATTGAATCATATTCAGTGGAGGTATATTATGAGCAGAATCGTAAAAAAGCCTGATATACGCAGGCAAGAATTATTAGATATTGGTATTAAATTATTTTTTGAAGCAGGTGAAAAAGGAGTCAGCATTCAAGAGGTGGTGAAACAGGCAGAGGTTGCTACCGGCTTATTTTATTATTACTTTAAATCAAAGGATGAATTCCTTGATGAAGCTTTAAATTACTACATCCAACAGGAAATTGCCGTATTTGAAGCAATATTAAAGGATCAAAAGCTTACCGCCTGGGATAAATTAGAAGCTGTATTGACCGCCTTTTTCAATTATGCTGAAAAGATGGCACCGCTTCGCTCAAGCGCCCCCTTTCGCAGTGAATATCATTATGCCCTGACAGAAAAGCTGATTTCGCAATTAAAGAAAGAAACAGAAAACGTGCTGACACAAGGGTTATCAGAAAATGCATTTCATGTAAATAATGTTTCCATTACGGCTGGTTTTATATTAAATGGCTTAATATGCGTCTTTGATGAAAACACAGAAATCAATAAAGACGCGCTGGATGCGATGAAAAATATGGTATACAAAATATTGAAAGGATAATGCTTATGAAAATATTGATTGATGGAAAAGAATTCAGCGAAGAGGAAAAAGAGGCTTGGATTCGTAAAAGAATCGGTAAAGTTCTTAAAAATCTTAAGAAAACATTGCCCATGACTGATGATACAGACCGTTTGTATGAAAGCTTAACGACCCTAAAAGCAGAAATGTCCTATGCTGAAATAACATCTTTGATTAAAACTAAATTGGCGTTTGGCAAGTTTGCGATGAAGCTTGCCGCTGTTTTTTCATTCGGCAGACGCCGGGCGGCGATAACAATTCTATCGGCTGATGGTATTACAGCAGCAAAATTCTCTAAAGTGATCGACGCGCTGATGTTAGAAGACAGTGAAGAACACCGCCGTGCAAATCTTGCTGCCTGTCCCGATCATTATGCTTTAAGACCCTTAAACGATACGCTTGAAGTGATTGAAACCGCCGGCTGCACACCGGTTCCTACTCAATTCTATATCACGTTTAACGATGAAACCGGATTAAAAGAACCTAGAAATTTTGATTACCCTTTTCAATCAACAGGCATTGCGAAGCTCAAAGACGGTACAATTATCGGCGGTGTCCGACATCAATTTAAAGATACAACCACGGGAATTGAAGTCAGAACCTTAGTCGAATTTCCCCGTTTATGTCCAAAAATAATTCTCAAGGAACACCAAAAACATTTAGCCGTTGAGTGGTCGAATTGGATCATGTGGGCCATCCAGAATCAATCCCGCTATTAACTGCATCGTTTGCCTTTGAAAATGCCAATAATATAAAAACACATCATTTCTTAGAAAGATGTGTTTTTTTAACGCTAATAATCATCGGTATTTTCAATCAACGCCAAGCTTTGCTTAATATCCTCAGCAATCAGTTTCTGCATATTTGCTGAATAGGCCATGGGTTGTGCCTGCCGCAGGGCCGCCGTTATTTTTAAAGTTAGTTCTGGTTTGTCTTTTACTAACAGCGGCAGCAGTTTGACGCATTGTCTGGCGGTAATTGGCTTTTCATCATGAAGATGATCGAGAAAGTGCTCAAGCTTCGCATCAATCATTTGCGCACTATCCCATTTAGCATTTGCCGCAATCAATACCAACCCCCGATTACGCACATATGAATTTTTATGATTCAGCATTGAAAAGAATTCATCTAAGTAAAGACTTACTGCCGCCCCCTCTTCACTCATCATTTCCAGCTGCTTCAAAGCCGCGTAACCGGCATTAGCATCTGATGCGTAAAGCTGTGCTATCAGCTGCCTGATTTCTTCTTCTGAATAAATTACAGCCATGTTGAAATGACCTCATTCAAAACCAGATCCCAGAAACGCCATTCATGTCCATATCCTTCTATCTCAGCATAATCTAACTCATAGCCATACGTTTCCAGCTGTGCTTTCGCATAACGGCACTTATCCAGCAGAAAATCCTTACTGCCGACACGCATATAAAAGCAAGGCAGTTCACAATGCTTTTCCGCGTTCTCCTTCAGCATCGCATAAGCGTCCTCACGTGTGCCGATCAGTTCCCTGCCGCCTGGAATGGAACCGCCAAATACTTGTGGAGCATCACCGAACCAGTCAACATTTCCCATTCCGCCGTCTGCTAAATCAAAAGCACAGCCGGACATCAATACCACTTTTGAATATTGATGAGGATAGGCCAGCGCCAGCTTCATTGCCCCCATCGCGCCCATTGATAAGCCGCCGATAAAATTATCCTCACGCCGATCACTTAAAGGAAACAAATAACGGCAGAAAGCGACTAGCTCCTCCCCGATAAAACTGAAATATTTGGCCCCCTTGGGAATATCCGTATAACCGCCGTTTTCAGCTGGCGGCAGGATCAAGGCCAGCTGATGATCCTGGGCATAACGGGCCGCATTGGTAAAGGTCAGATAATCATTCTCATCCCCTGAAAAGCCATGCAGCAGCCATAAGACCTTCAGCTTTCGTTTGGGGTTATACATTTCTTCAATATTTAGATGATCAAAATCGACACTAGGTATCACAGCCGTAAAATTAACCTGACGTCCTAGTGCTGCTGACATAAAATTAATATGCAGTACAGCCATAAGCCACCTCCATGATTTATTATGAATAGCTTACCACGATTTTAAGCTTTTGGAAACAAACCTATTGGCCAAAGGGACGATCGAACCGCTTTTTGTAGGCATGGTTTTTTCTAAGCATATATTGCCAGTATAAATCACCTAAACCAAGCCGTGATAAAAGCTGCAGCTGACATAACTTTTTACGGTTCAGCCGATAGGGATCACCAAGCCGCGCAGCGATCACCTCATCGAGTTCGCCGGTTTCCGCTAACCGCTGACCTAGCGCCTGCAAATCTTCAAAAAGCTTTCGATTCGCTTTTTCAGGCATTAAAGAAACACCTGCTGAATTCCCTCTAACAACGACGCCTAAACATTCATAGCCAAGCCGTGCAGCCTGATGCTTAAGCGCTTTGACACAATAGGCTGACTGAGCCGCTTCGATAAAGCCTGACTGCACAACAAAAAGAATCTGCGCTCCCTCTTTCGCAGGCTTCATTACTTCAAACAGCTTCATGACAATTCCCGGCATGGCATGCACATAGAGCGGCATGACAAAAATCAGCCGATCTGCCAAAGCAGCCTGATCCGCCAATTCATCATATTGATGCGTACTGACATAAAGAACATCTGATACAACATTCATACCGGTCATTAGCTGACGGATAAAGATTTCAGAATTACCCTGACGGCCATGCGGAGAACCATTGATAAATATCGTTTTCATGATGCTTGTCCTCCATCAGCGCTGATTTCAATTACCTCCATACCAAACTGAAAAAAAACACGCTGTAAATATTCCACAAATAATGAGCGGGCCTGCGCATCTGAAAATTCATCAAGATAGCGCACAATAACTGATGGATTTTTCTTATATCGCATTAAATGCATTGATTCGCCGCTGTCATAACGAATAAAAGGCAGTCCTAAAACAATCATACGATCAAATAATGTCTTTATTCTGCCGCTGACAAAATCATGGCTAGGCCGCAAATAAAACAAAACCGTATCCGCTTGAAGCAATGACTGATAATAAGTATCTAAATCATGATGCACACATCTGCCCGGTGTTTTCAGCCAGCATGTCCAGCATCCAATACAATCCTTACATGTCTCTGTACGCAAATCATAGACATCAGAATCTTTTAATTCTTTATACTCATTCACAATAAAAGTTTTCATTCGTTCACATCCTTCATATAGAGTGTAAACGTGGTTCATACCCCCAGGTCAAGCCTAATCATTTAAAGGCACCCATGATTCATAGTAAAAGGCTGGCAGCTTACCGGCAAGCACACAGCGAGGCCGGATATAAACAACCCCTTGATCACTTAACTGCTGTCCATCGATCCAAGATGAAGTCAATTCGAACATTCTTCCCATTGTATTCATTTCTCCAATCTCTGAAGCAACCGCCGAATAAATACAGCGGCCGCTATGCAGATACGTTTGACCTTCTTCAGCCGTTTCAGCCAGCTCAACCACACAAATCTGAGAATTGAGATAACCCGACTCATGATCAAAATGGACAACACGGATCAGCTTATTTAAAATATCCTCATGATCAAGATCCATGCGGTTTAATACTTTATCGGCATACTCCTCAAAACTAGTAATCGCCGGAAATACAGAACAAACGCGATATAAAGGCATCGACCGAATTGTAAATTGATGTAAGGTTTGAGGCAGCTCATTGATAAAGCAACGATCCTGTTCAATTTGATGAAGCTGTTTTTCCAGCAAAATCATGTGTTCTCTAATCTCCTCTGCCTTGCCTGCCAATTCAGCCGCCAATGCCTCGGGAGTATCCAAGCTCATCAAGCTGCAAATTTGTGATGCCATAAAGCCGCGTTTCTTAAAAGCATCGATGATCATTAAACGCTGAAAATCATATACCGTAAATTGCCGATAATTATTCCCTGACTGCTTCAGTGGACTTAATAATCCAAGCTTTTCATAATATCTGATTGTTTCACGGCTTAAACCAAGGCTTTCATAAACCTGTGAAGCCGTATAAAAATTATCTAATCGTTCATTATCCAAGCGGTCAACCTCATCAAAGCTGCTTTCTATCCGTTCATTTATCTTCATAAGCCGACCTCCATTTTCAACATTATAGCACAGAAAAAAACGATGCGGCTAAACATCGTTTTTTAAGAAAGGGGTAAAAATTATAAAAATTTGTTTACGGGAATTAAAAAACTAAAACGGGATTAAACAGGAATAAAAATTTTGTAAATTCAGCGTCAAAAGGTAAAGAATTCAAATCTCAACGGTTTCGGGAATACCGTTAATCATTAGGGCTTTCTCAAGTAAGCGAGTATCTGCCAGTCATACCCATTGTCTGTCTCCCCATCCATAGGAGTTAAACAAAGTTTTACCAGCATGCGATAACCCTGAGCTGAATCTGTGAAGATTTACTGCCAAAATTTTATTCATAACTTCTTATATCATGGTACAAGAGCTTCCTTTTATATAAAAGCGTATAACCAGATAATTTCTGCCTTCATGTTCAAAACACATCGGCAAACCAAGAAACATTTGATTTCATGAGGGTCATCATTGCTTCAAGGCATTGAGGATGACATGCATTGCAGCTGTCTCCTTTAAAAGTTACCCATTTCTAACTAGACGGCTAAAAAAAGAAGGAATTCTTATCTAGTGACAGCCGCCATAATTAGCTTTGGTTAACTTTATGATTAAATTATAACCAGTTCGTTACCTCTTGTCAACTATTTTATAACAATAATTTCAACCTGCATAATAATGTTAAATAAATCAAACAAGGGCGCAGCATGGTATAATCATCTTAATAATGATTCTGATTAAGGAGGCCCTTATGAAACTAGTATTTACCTTAGCGGATGTCGATTACAATGTTCAAAGTATCTTACAATTTTTAGATAACAGTCAAACAGCTTATTGGACAGAACCTATCTTTGCTTTCATTCCACAAATTGACCGCAGCAAGATTTACCAATTAGAAAAGCAAGATCAAAAACTATATTTAAGAACTATTTTCACACAACTGGTTGAAGAAAATAAAAATACGTTAAAAGCTAAACGCATCGCTTATCAAAACCATTGGGAGATATGTCTGCCGCAAATTACCAAAGCTTTAAATTCAGCATTTAAAATAAATCTCGAAGAAGAATTTAACGATATGAACGCAAAAATTACATTCAATCCAATATGTCCTCGTTCACTGTCTGAGCATAGCTTCGATTTATTTTATCTAAATAGTGACAAGGGCGCAGTCGGTATCGCAATCCACGAAATCATTCATTTTATATGGTTTAAAGTGTGGCAAGAAATCTTTCATGATCAAGCTGAAGAATATGAAACGCCGCATTTAAAATGGATATTAAGTGAAATGGTTGTTGATCCAATTATGCGTGATCCTTTATTAAGCTCAATTAACCCTTATTTTGAGACTGGGTGTGTCTATGATTATTTTTACACACTATTTATTGATAAAAAGTGCATTCTTGATCACTTATATGAAATGTACCAGCAAATGCCGATTGATAAATTTATGCAGACAAGTTATAAATTTTGTCAAAATCATGAAGCTGAAATACGTCATCACATTGAAACAAACGAATAATTATATGAACCGATATAATCTTTTCTTTTTAATATGACATAGGGTTGTCAGTTTAATGTGCTACAATATCAACAGGTGATAACAATGCAACTACAACGCTATCTTGAAACAATCTGGCTGCTGATTCAGCGACGTTCAATTACCGCTCAGGAACTGGCTGAACATTTTGAAGTATCGGTGCGGACAATTTATCGTGATTTAGATGTGCTGAGTGCGGCAGGAATACCGCTGTATACTGAAAAAGGCCGCGGCGGCGGGATTCGTTTAATGGATGATCATGTATTAAACCGTACCTATCTTACCGATGATGAACAAAAGGAAATTCTGGCTGCCCTCCATAGCTTTAATCAAGTATATGATCCTGCCACATCCTCTGTTCTAAATAAATTTTCCGCCCTCTTCCCCCATCTTGATGTTGATTGGATTCATGTTGACTTTACAAACTGGGCAGTGGATACTTCTAACGAATTATTCAATTTATTTAAAAATGCAATTCTCAACTGCCAATGCCTGCATTTTTCTTATATCAGCAATGAAGGTCAAGAAAGTGAGCGTACAGTCGATCCTTATAAGCTGATTTTTAAAGGATCTGCCTGGTATATCTATGCCTATTGTCATTTACGTCAGGGATTTCGCTTCTTTAAGATTTCACGCATTATTAATCTGACAGTGTTAGAGGAAACCTTCAACAGAAAGCCAATCACAAAACTGCCGTCGATGCCCAAGCCTGATAAACAATTTAATTACACTTTAAGGATTCATCCAAGCATGGGGTTTCGGGTCGTTGATGAATTTGATCCGCATGCTTATACCCGTGATGAAAACGGCTATTTCATCGTTACCGGAACCTTTCCTGATGAAAGCTGGATCATTGGATTTGTATTATCTTTCGGCAATGCCTGTGAATTACTTGAACCTAGTGTTTTGCGGCATGAGATAAACCGTCAATTAAAAGAACTGTCTATATTATATCAAGGAGAACAAGAATGAATTACATACAACTAACAAAAGAAAATATCGATAAAGAGCATTTATGCTGTGCAACTTCAAATAAATTAGGTACTGCGGCAAAAAGAGCATGGCTGAAGCAGCAGCTTGATCAAGGCTTGTATTTTTTAAAGGGTGATGTCAGCGGAAAGGTATTTATCGAAGCGATGCCGGTTGAAAAGGCTTGGCTGCCGATAATCGGCAATAATTATATGATCATTGACTGTTTCTGGGTCAGCGGTAAGTATCAGGGCTGCGGATACGGAAAAGAATTACTCGCAAAATTGATTGACCAAGCAAAAGCCGAAGGTAAATCAGGGCTGGCGGCCATAACCTCAGCGAAGAAAATGCCCTTTCTTTCCGATCCTGTCTTTTTGAAAGCAAATGGCTTTGTGCTGGCTGACAGCTGGGCTCCCTTTGAGTTAGCCGCACTGCCCTTTGATGATCAGCCATTACCTGCCTTTAACTGTTCAAAAGCGCCAGAAGGGCTCTGCCTGTATTACACCGCTCAATGTCCGTTTACCGCTCAATATGCGCCGTTATTTAAAAAGATTGCGGATGAAAACAATATCCCTATGACATTGATCCATATCGATACGCTTGAAAAAGCCAAAGCTTGTCCATCCCCGGTAACAACCTATGCGTTATTTAAAGATGGTTGTTTTGTTACCAATGAAATCTATTCAGAAAAGAAAATTAAAAGCTTCTTGGGAATCTGATATGGAAGAAATTATCGCTAAGTCAATCTTACAGAATGTAAGCTATAAAGCTGGCTGGTTTGGTGTTGATTACAATATGAATCTGTATCGCGGCTGCTGTCATGGCTGTATTTACTGCGATTCCAGAAGCAGCTGTTACGGCATCGATCATTTTGATACGGTACGGATTAAGAAAGATGCGTTGCTGATATTAGAAAATGAACTGCGCCGAAAACGGGTTAAAGGTATTGTCGGTATGGGTGCTATGTCAGATACATATAACCCATTTGAAAAAGAACTCAAACTGTCAAGACAAGCGCTAATGCTTCTTGATCGTTATGGTTTTGGTTTGTCATTAGAGACTAAAAGTGATTTAATTCTTCGTGATCTTGATATTCTTAAAAGTATTTCCGAACATAATAGCGCAATCGTGAAAATGACAATTACCTGTGCTGATGATAACTTAGCCAAACTGATTGAACCAAATGTCTGCCCATCCTCTAAGCGTTTTGAAGCCCTTCAGGCCATGAATAAGGCAGGGATTTATGCCGGTATTTTGTTGATGCCGCTGCTTCCTTTCATCAATGATACATCAGAAAATATAACAGCGATTGTCAAGCAGGCAAAAGAGCATAAGATACCTTTCATTTATCCAATGTTTGGTGTGACACTGCGTGATAATCAGCGTGATTATTATTTAAAGAAAGCAGATGAATTATTCCCCGGCACTGCCCAGAAGATGATTCATGCCTTTGGCAGCAGCTATAACTGTCAGGTGCCGAATGCCCGCCGGCTCTATGCCATATTTAAAAGCGCCTGTGATGAAGCCGGTATCCTGTATAAGATGTCAGACATCATTCATGCCTATCAGCGAAAAACTGTCGAACAATTGCATTTGCATCTGTAAACCTACCCGCTTTTCGTTTATAATAATACTGTAACGTCGTGAGACAAGAAAGGATTCTTATGGAAAGAAAAGTTGGAACTATATCAAGAGGTGTCCGCTGTCCAATCATTCGCGAGGGTGATGATCTGGCAGCCATTGTAGCCTCTAGCGTACTTGAAGCTGCAGAAGCAGAAGGCTTTGAACTAAGAGACAAGGATGTTGTGGCAGTTACTGAATCAATCGTTGCCAGAGCACAGGGTAATTATGCGTCTACAGATGCGATTGCCGAAGATGTAAGAAAGAAGCTTGGCGGTGAAACCATCGGTGTCATTTTCCCGATTCTTAGCCGCAATCGTTTTTCAATTTGTCTTAAAGGAATTGCCAAAGGTGCGAAAAAAGTAGTATTAATGCTGAGTTATCCAAGTGATGAAGTCGGCAATGAGCTAGTATCTTTAGATATGCTTGATGAAGCCGGCATCAACCCTTACAGTGATGTACTGACCTTAGAAAAATACCGTTCATTATTCGGTGAAAATAAACATACCTTTACTGGTGTAGATTATGTTGATTATTACAGCTCGCTGATTAAAGAAAGCGGTGCTGAGGTTGAAATCCTATTTGCGAATGATCCAAGAGTGATTCTTGATTATACTAAACGGATTCTGACTTGTGACATTCATACCCGCCAGCGTACAAAACGCCTGCTTAAAAAAGCCGGTGCAGAAGTTGTATGCGGCTTGGACGATATCCTGAATGCCAGTGTAAATGGCAGCGGCTATAATGAGCAATTTGGTTTGCTTGGTTCAAACAAGTCCACCGAAGAGAGCGTTAAGCTGTTCCCGCGAAACTGCATGCCGTTTGTTGAAGCGGTTCAGCAGCAATTAAAAGCAGGCTGCGGAAAGCATATCGAAGTTATGGTTTATGGTGATGGTGCATTCCGTGATCCTGTCGGCAAAATCTGGGAATTGGCTGATCCATGTGTATCGCCTGCATATACTGACGGACTTGAAGGTACTCCGAATGAATTAAAGCTGAAATATCTGGCAGACAATGATTTCTCTGATTTGAATGGTGAAGCACTAAAAGCTGCCATCAGCGAAAAGATTAAATCAAAAGATGATAATCTTGTTGGCTCAATGGCTTCCCAGGGTACTACACCGCGGCGTCTGACTGATTTAATTGGTTCTCTCTGTGATTTGACCAGCGGATCTGGTGACAAGGGAACACCGATTGTATTGGTACAGGGCTACTTTGATAATTATACGAATTAATCATCCATTTAAAACAATAAAATCCAGGCTCACTGCACAGGTGCCCGGATTTTTTTATACTTATAAGAATTACGTTTTACCATGTATTAACAAGAATTCTTTTGTTTTTCTAACTGAGTATTTTTAATAGCCGATTAAAGTTTTACACATTTTTCCAAGCTTTTGACTCATTTATTACACATTTCTCCAAATCCAGCTTATTTAAGAACATAAAAAAATAATCCATGGTTTACCCACAGATCATTTTTCATTATAAGTTTTTAAAAAACTGCTTCAGATCCTGTTTGACCTCATCAGCTAACAGATTATCTCTAACTCCTTCAATAGCTCCTTCAATACCATAGAGCATATGCAGGCAGGCTCCCTCATCCACCTGTTCCCTGATTTTAATAAAAGCTGTTTTGGCTCCCATTAAACATAATTCTTCTTCATTATGCACACCAATCTGCAGCAACGCGTCTTCCAATACCTTGCCGACATTTGGCAGCTTGCTAAGCTCGCTCATACGATCACCTCTGCCTTAATCTTAGTCCTTTTTATCGTTTAATTCAAGCAGACAATATTTTCTGGTACATGAAGTAAAACAAATCAGTATCGCCAATGCCGCAGCCGCGCCGGCTAATACATCGCTGGCATAATGCACACCCAAATAAATACGGCTCAGCATGATTAAAACAATCAATAAACTTAGTAAGCAAGTAAATAGATACTTCTGCCATTTTACTTCGAGCTTATGCCAGATCAAATAGATTAAATAGCCATAAAAGGCCATCGCCGCCATCGAGTGACCGCTGGGAAATGAATAGCCATCAATTTCAATCAGCCGGTAACCAATCGGTCTTGGTCTGATGAAAAGCTGTTTCAAGAGAACATTACTGGCTGCGGTTATTGCCAGATTGCTGATCATTAAACAAGCCAGTACACGCTTTTTCATTAGCATTAAAAGCAGTGCGCCGATGGCACATAAAAGAACTAAGCCCAGCGTCCCGCCTAATTCAGTCAGCAAGCGCATCAGCGGCGTCAGTGTTTTAGAGATTGCAAGTGATACAAAAGTATAGACTTGCTGATCAAATGCGGAAAGCTGATTCAGTTTCAGCGCACAGGCAATAAATAAAAAGATACAGACAGCCATGGTAAGCAGCAGCTGCCGGCGATATTTTTTCAGCATTTCAAATAATTTCATCCAATCACTCATTTCTTAGTGATTAGGATAACACAACTCAGATAAATTATCAATTTTTACAGTTTCTCAATCGGTTTGCGTTCTGCCTTCAGATTATGTGTTTTAGCGGAACGTCTGCCTAATTCTTCGCATACATCAGCCAATGGAATATCTAACTGCGCAAGCAGTACCATAAGATGATACATTAGATCACAGACCTCATTCACCTGTTCGCTTTTATCATCTTTCATTGCCGCGATTACTACCTCACAAGCTTCCTCACCGACTTTTTTTAATATTTTTTCTAAGCCCTTGTCAAACAGATAGGCGGTATAGGAGCCTGCCTCTGGATTTTGTTTGCGGTCTTTGATGGTAAGATATAGATTTTCAAATTCATTCATCACTTTCTTCTCCTTTAATTGTCCGATAGAAACAGCTTTGATGACCGGTATGACAGGCGGCTCCCTCTTGTCTGACCAGCAGCAAAAGCGTATCCGCGTCACAATCAACATAGATGGCTTCCACATGCTGATAATGACCGCTGGTTTCTCCCTTTGTCCATAGTTCTTGACGGGAACGGCTGTAGTAGCAGGCCAGCCCGCTTGCCAGCGTGCGTTCAAGACTGGCTTTTGACATATAGGCCAGCATCAGCACTTGCCGGCTTGTGCTGTCTTGTACAATGGTGGGTATTAAACCATGATTCTTTTCAAAATCCAACTCGATCATAGGCTTTTCCTCACGGCGATACCCGCTTCAGCCAAAGCATTCTTGACTTCCTTGACTGTAAGCTTTCCATAATGAAACAGCGAAGCCGCCAATGCCGCGTCTGCCGCATCTGCAAGGAATACAGCTTTAAAATCATCAAGGCTGCCGCAGCCCCCTGATGCAATTAAAGGTACACGGGCAACCTTCTGCACTGCCTGAAGCATCTCAAGATCATAGCCCTGCTGGGTACCGTCCGCATCCATACTCGTCAACAAGATCTCACCGGCACCTAACCGCTGTCCTTCCTTTACCCATTCAATCAAATCCAGCCCACTGTCCTTCTGACCACCCTGAGTATAGACATTCCAGCCGCTGTCAGACCGCTTTTTCGCGTCAATCGCCAACACGATGCACTGGCTGCCAAACTTATCAGCACCAGTGCGTATTAATTGCGGGTCATAAACCGCCGCTGAATTTAATGAGACCTTATCAGCACCCGCCAATAACAGTTTTCTTATATCATCGAGTGAGCGAATGCCGCCGCCAACCGTAAAGGGAATAAAAATCTCTTTAGCCACCGCCTCAACAAGCTCACGCATCGTTTCCCGTTTTTCATTGGTCGCTGTAATATCTAAAAACACTAATTCATCGGCACCTTGTTCATAATACTGACGAGCCAGCTCAACCGGATCGCCGACCTCCTTTAAACCAAGGAAGTTAATTCCCTTCACAACACGCCCATCCTTAACATCAAGGCACGGTATTATTCTTTTTGTATGCATATCAAGCCTCCCGGCAGAGCTTAACTGCCGCCTCAAGATCGATGGTATTCGCGTAAATCGCTTTACCCATAATAGCGCCGTCCATGCCGATAGCTTTCAAATCCCGAAGGTTTTGAAGGTCACGGATGCCGCCGCTGGCAATGATTTGAAGTGATACTTGTGAGCGCAGCGCTTTTAACATCGTCAAATTAGGCCCTTGTAATGTACCATCAGTTTTAATGTCTGTCACAATGAGCGTCAAAACCCCCAGTGCTTCCAGATGCTTCGCAAATTCAATATAATTGACCTGGCTTTCAGATAGCCAGCCGCGCACACAGACAAAACCATCCTTACAATCAACGCCGACCGCGATCTGATCGCCGTAACGAGCCAGCGCAGCCTTTAAAAATGTTTCATCTTCTAAGGCTGCCGTACCTAAAATCACCCGTTTTACACCGCAGCTCAGATAAGCTTCAATGGCTTCCATCGTGCGGATACCGCCGCCGACCTCAACCGGCATTTCAGCCTTCTGCACAATCTTGGCGATTAATGCCTCATTCACCCGCTGACCGCATTTTGCGCCATTCAAATCGACGACATGCAGCAGCTGAGCCTTGGCATGATTCAACCGCTTTAAAATGCTGTCAACCTCACCAACTGCTTCCCCTTTTTCATAATCACCTTGAAACAGCCGTACTGCCTGACCATCAAGCAGATCAATTGCCGGAATACAGATCATATTTGTTCCTCCACAAAATATTTTAATATTTTCAAGCCGGTCTCACCGCTTTTTTCCGGATGAAACTGGGCACCGATGATATTCTCATGACGAATCAACCCGCATAAGCGCATCGTTCCATAATTTGAATAAGCAAGCAGATCCTTCTCATCAATTTCAGAAGCATAATAAGAATGCACATAATAGACATAGGCTTCATCATCAATCAGAGAGGTTATAACATCCTGGCCGCATAACTCAAGGCGGTTCCAGCCGATATGCGGAATCTTAACACTTGTATCCTGCATTTTCACAACCTTGCCCTTCAGATAACCCAGCCCCTGTGTCAGCGCGCCTTCCTCGCTGCTTTCAAACAAAACCTGCATACCGAGACAGATCCCTAAGAAGAGCTTTTTCTGATCCAATACCGCCGTATTTAATACCTCAATCAAACCATTTTCCCGCAGATTTCGCATACAGTCACCAAAAGCACCGACACCGGGCAGAATAATTTTATCCGCGGCCAAGATTTGTTCCTTATCGGCGGTAATCATATAAGCTGCATTGAGCTTCTTTAACGCATTTTCTACACTGCGCAGATTGCCCATGCCATAATCAATTACGGCAATCATGCTAAGATCCCCTTGGTGCTGGGCAGCTCATCACCGCTAATTTGCACAGCCTGCCTTAAAGCGCGGCCCAAGCCTTTAAATACCGCTTCAATCTTATGATGATCATTGGTTCCATAGGCAACATTCACATGCAATGTAATGCCGGCATTAAAGCTGAACGCGCGCAGAAATTCTTCAAGCATTTCACAGGAAAAGCCGCCGATCTGTTCACGTTTTAATTCACAGTGATAAACTAAATAGCTGCGTCCTGACAAATCCAACGTTACATTTGCTAATGCTTCATCCATCGGCAGACTCATAAAACCATACCGATTGATTCCCCGTTTATCCGCTAACGCTGTTTTAAAGCATTCACCTAATAAAATACCGCAGTCTTCAATCGTATGATGATCACACACATCAAGATCACCATCAGCCATCAGCTCCAAGTCAAAATTGGCATGAAAGGCAAATAATTCAAGCATATGGTTGAAAAATCCAATTCCGGTCGCAATCTTACTTTGACCGCTGCCGTCAAGGTTGAGTGAACAGCTGATTTTTGTTTCTTTTGTTACTCGCTGCATCTTGCATATTCTCATAAAATCTCCTTATCCGCCTGTCTCAGCAGGCTTATGATCCGCTCATTCTGATCAGGACTGCCAATCGTAATACGAAAGCCGTCATCGTTATAATCACGGATTTTTATATCGTCAAGCAGGCTCATAAAGACTGCTTTTCGTTTGCTTCTGAAATAAATAAAATTAGCTTTTGAAGGATATACAGTAAAATGCTTTAATGATAGACAGGCTGCCAGCATTTTTTCCCGTTCATGGACAATCTGCGCTGTACGGGGTGCGAATATTTCATCATGCTTTAAAACAATCGATGCCGCCCGCTGAGAAAAGCTGTTCACATTATAAGGTACCTTAGCTGCCTTTAAACGCTGAATCATGGCGGGATTACTGATGGCGAAGCCAACTCTTAAGCCTGCCAAGCCATAAGCCTTGGATAAGGTGCGGGTGAGTATCAGATTCTCATAAACAGCAAGCTTATCAATCATTGATTCATCATTAAACTCCGCATATGCCTCATCAATGATTACCGGTATCGGCGCCGCAGCTTCCACCAATTGACATAGGTCAGCCGCTGACAGTGCTATGCCGGAAGGATTGTTTGGATTAGAAAATAAGATTAAATCCGCCTTTTTCCCCATCTGAATGAATGCGTCAAGATCAAAGGGACGATGCAGATCATGCTGAAATTTAAGCAGTTCGGCCTGATGAACGGAAGCATAATAGTCATACATTGAAAAATCAGGATCAAGGGTTAATACGCTCTTGTTAGCTGCCAAAACACTGATTAATAAGCCCAGCAATTCATCACTGCCATTGCCGGCAATTAATTGTTCTGTTGATAGGTTCATCACTTTCGCATAAGCGTTCAATAATTCTTTACATTCATCATCAGGATAACGGTTATAAGCCAAGTCAAGAGCTGCCTGAGCAATTTCTTCTCTAACGGTAAGCGGCAGATTTTCACCGCATTCATTTGCATTCAATAAGATCCCCTGACTCTGCGTTACCTGATAGGTTTTAATCGTCTTCATCACATCCGCACCTTGACCGCATTGGCATGTGCCTGCAGATCTTCTGATTCGGCGAGGGTTACAATCTTTGATCCATAGGCTTCAATTGCTTCCTTTGAATAGTAAAGAAAAGAGGAACGCTTCACAAAGCTGTCCACCGAAAGCGCGCTGGCAAAGCGGGCTGTACCGTTGGTCGGCAGTACATGATTAGTACCGCCCAAATAATCGCCGACACTCTCACATGTGTAATAGCCGAGAAATACACTTCCGGCATTGCGTACTAAGCCTAACAGCGCCCATGGGTCGGCAACCATTAATTCAAGATGTTCCGGGGCGATTGCATTGGCAACCTCCACACAATCAGCAAGTGTCTCACAGAGAATTAATTTACCATAAGCCTTTAATGATTCCGCTATAATAGCCTGTTTAGGCAGCTGTTCACTTTGCCGTTTCAATTCTTCACAAACCTGATCCGCCAGCTTTGATGAAGTCGTAACCAGAATGGCGGAAGCCATTGGATCATGCTCTGCCTGTGATAATAAATCAGCGGCTGTATAATCGGCTCTTGCCCCCTCATCCGCGATCACTAAAATCTCACTGGGCCCCGCAATCATATCGATATCAACAGTGCCATAGACAAGCTTTTTAGCGGCTGCCACATAAATATTACCCGGGCCGACAATTTTATCAACCCGCGGTATGGTTTCACTGCCATAAGCCAGTGCTGCGATTCCCTGCGCACCGCCTGCCAGATAAACCTCATCGACACCGGCCAGCTGTGCCGCATAGGCGATTTTGGGATCAAGCTGACCGCTCTTGCTGGGCGGTGTAATCATAACGATGCGCTTCACCCCAGCTATTTTAGCGGGCAAAACATTCATCAATACACTTGATGGATACTGAGCACGGCCGCCTGGCACATAAACACCGACACGCTCTAACGGCAGGACCCGCTGGCCTAAACAAATACCTAAGGATTGCTGCTGAAGATAATTGTTCTGCTTCTGCGCTTCATGAAAGGCTATAATATTATCCTTAGCCTTTGCCATTGCTTCCTTAAACGCTTCATCCGCCGCCGCTGCCCATTCATTAAGCGCTTCATCACTCACTCTTAAGCTAGTCAGCTCAATGCCGTCAAAAGCTTTCGTATACCGAATGATTGCTTCATCACCATGCTGACGCACATCGCTCAGAATTGACTGCACTTTACTTAATACCTCATAGCTTAAATCATCACTGCGGCTGCGCAGGTATGCTTCCAGCTTTTTTGTTTCCGACTGTTTAATTTGCTCTAACATGATTCATCCTCCATCACTTTCTTCAGATCTTCTAAAAGCTGTGAAATTTCTGCCTGTTTTAATTTAAAGCTGGCCTTATTCACAATTAATCTTGCCGATAAATCACAGACGGTATCAAAAACCACCAGCCCGTTTTCCCTGAGCGTTGAACCCGTCTCCATAATATCAACAATACCATCACATAAGCCTAAAATCGGCGCCAGTTCCACCGAACCGTCAATCTTAATAATTTCTACATCCATACCTCTTTTTTGAAAATATTCCCGGCAAACATTTGGATATTTCGTACCAATCTTAATGTGGCCAAACTTCATTAAAGGGTTCTTATCTTTTAAACCCGCGACGATAAATTTACAGCAGCCCATCTTCAGATCCAGCAGCTCATAGGTCTCATTCATATTTTCCAGCAAAGTATCCTTACCGACAACACCTATATCTGCCACGCCATGATTCACATAGGTGATGCAGTCATTTGCTTTGACCAGAAAATAGCGTATATCCTTAATCTGATCCTGAAATACTAATTGACGTCCCTTATCTTTTAAAGCCTCGATGCCATAACCGGCTGCCGCCAATCTTTCCACGGTCTGCTTTTCTAAACGTCCCTTGGTTAACGCAATTGAAAGACTCATTCTATCCCTCCTCAAACCATACAATGTCAGCCTGATCATCGACCCGCAGCTCGACAATTCCCTGCTGACGCATGAGCGCTGCTTGTTTTAACGCCTCTACCTGTTTACATAACGGATATACCAGAACATGTTTTTTAACACTCACATCACTCATCAGCGGCAGCAGCTGATCCAGCTTGATTGAAAACCCAATCGCCGGCATCGCTTTGCCGAACTTCTCAATCAGATGATCATAACGGCCGCCGCTGATTACCGCACTGCCGGCACCTTGCGCATAAACCTCAAAAATCAAACCGCTGTAATAATTCAGATGCGGTACCTTACTTAAATCATAAGTAATTGCAGCATCGCTAAGCATCGTTAACGCCGCATGCTGTTTTTTCAAGGCCAGCACGATTGCACGCAATTCATCATTGAAACAATAGGACAAAGCCTCATCTAAGATATCCGCTTTACCGCACAGCCATGGCAGCCGCAGAAAGAATGCCTTGCCCGCATCATCCAACTGCAGCTTGGATACTTGTTCATGAAGGGCCGGCAGATTCTTCCTGTCAATCAATTCAGCCATTAAAGCCTGCTGATCATCCACAATGCCATAGGCTAAACAAGCTTGATGAAAAAAATTCACGTTGCCGATTTCAAGCACACTGTCTTTTAATGAAAGCTGATCAATCACCTCACATGCACAGCACAGCACCTCCAGATCGCCTTCCTGCTCATTCATGCCGATCAATTCAATCCCACAGTCGCTCACTTCATTCTGCTTACCAGCTAAATGCTCCTTAACCTTATAGACATTGGCGCAATATCGAAAACGAAACGGCGGCTGCTGATCCTTGAAACGAGCTGCTACCAATCTTGCGATGGGTACCGTCATATCCATCCTTAAAGTTAAAATCTGTCCCTGCTGATCAAAGAACTTATACATCTCCTCATCCTTGGGCAGCATGAAGCCAGTCTGATAAGTCCGATAATATTCAATAGCCGGTGTAATGATTTCCTCATATCCCCAACGCTCGAAAACCGCTTCAATACGATTCTGCATTAATCTTTTAATTCGGCACTCGCGCTGCAGAAGATCGCGGGTTCCCTCCGGAATACTGAATTGCATCTTTATGCCTCCTTTAAATACAAAAAAGCTTTCATCCTAAGGACGAAAGCTGACTTCGTGGTTCCACCTTATTTTATTGACATCTCACAATGCCAACCTCTTCAAGTACAAACATACTCTAGCATGATAACGGATGCAGGGACCCGTTCAGGATTACTTCATTCACCCTGACTGCTCGTGGATGTGTTCAAACTGTTAAACAGGCTTTCTTCCACCAAACGAAAGCTCTCTATACTGCGCCCAGCTCTACTCTTTCCAGTCTTAACATTATTTCTGATTCAATCATAACGCTGAAGAAAATGGATGTCAACCATTTTCTGTAAATTTTCATTAAAATGTAATAATTTGCATTCAACAGACAAATTTAAGTGCAATCATCTCCACCCGATATATACCAGCCTTACCTATCTTTTAATAACATTATTGTATTCGAACTTTTTGCTTAAAATAAATAAAAACTTTAGTTTTTATAATATATTTTGTCTATTATTAATAAATCAGTAAAATAGTAATAATATTTATTGTAATAAAAAAAACGGTGATATTAATCTGACAATCATTTCAATTGTACTATTTCACATAAGAAATTGAATAATCATTTGTTTCTCAGTTTCCGTTAAGCTATGCATATGCCCTCTGCCTGCCAATAAATATGCAGTACAGCTGACAAGCATTTTTTCAGCCTGTGGAATTACCCGTTCAGCTGGAAACATACAATCCTTTTCGCCTGCCATCACTAGCGTAGGAGCGAGACATTTTCGTATTTTATTCGGATCTGCATCACTTGGCATCCCCGCTTTGATTCTTGCGTTATCAATGCTGCACTTTGCCGTTTCAAGCGCGTCATGATCAATGTTCTCCTCAGATACAGCCATTGGCAGAATGGTTTTAATCAACCATTTCGGTTTATGTGTAAGCCGATAGAACAGCATTGGCAATGCCATGCTTATTAAATGGATAGCAGGCGCATTCTTTATTCCTGATGGCACATAAAGCACCGCTTTTTCAATCTTTTCAGGAGCCGCGCACATCGTTTTGGCAAGAATGCCCGCCCCGAAAGAACCGCCGAAACATCGTATTTTCTGGAATCCAAGATTAGATATCACTTCACTTGCCCATTTGCCATAATCATAATTATTAGGCGATAAAGTAGTTTCAGCACTTTTACCGGGATGCCCCATTGTATCAACGGCATAAACATGAAAATTCTCCAACAGAAACGTACACGCTAATAAATTATAGGCGGTAGTCGCATTGCCGCCATGAAATACAAGCAGAGGCGGCCCCGCTTGAATCCCTGTTTCAATTAGATGCGTTTGACCAAAGGAGGTAGCTATATAAATATCGCGATAAGGTACATTAAGTCTCGATAACTGTTCATCATATAGATCGATTATTTTTTGCTTTCCCTGTGCTGATTTATATATCGATTTCATAAATCCTCCATGTTTTCAGATTCTGGATCTGTAATATATCTGATATTTTAAAAACAGCTGCCCTATAAAAGCAAATTCAGGGCAGCTTGTTTCTGATTATAATAACTATTTCTTATGTTTCTTTTCGCCGATCTTTTCAGCAAGTAATTCCAGCTTAGCCTTATAAGCCGCATTTTCAGCCAATGGCACCGCTTCATCAAAAGCCGCTTTCGCATTATCCATTTCATCCAGCATCGTATACAGAATAGCCAGACGTTCAAGATACATTGCCTTAACCTCGCCCTCATTCTCATCAGCAAGAGCGCGCAGCTCCGCAATTCTCTCACGGTTAGGATGAATATAAATATCCATTAATAAATCAACTTCACTGCAGATCAGCTCTGCATTTTTATCCTTAGCGGATAAAGTCTTAATCAATGGTGCGATTTCTTCACACATCTTCTTATTTTCCTTACCTAAGAAATATGGGAAAGTTAGATTTAAGAAAGACAGCTTTTCTTTATCACGAATCTTTAAAGGCAGCAAAGTCTTTAAAATTTCCGTTGCTTTTTTTTCATTATCATTCTTCGTATAGAAATTTAACTTATAGTAATATAAATGATAAGGTGTAAATAAGAACTTAGCCAATCTTGAATCACAGATCTCATTCAGCCGTTTTTCATCATTATTCAGCAGTACCTTGTAAAGTTCGTCAATTAAAGCATTGGATTTTTTCTTTTTCCAAATATAATAAATTAAATAAATAATCGCAAAAACCCCTAAAACTATTAAATATTGTTGCATGATAACCCTCTCTTATTCTCTAATATATACATTCATTCTAACAGTTTTAGTCACTTTCTGCAATAACAACCATCAGACAGCCCGCTTGCATTATCGATTAATTGATCTTGCCATACGGGCATATGTATGACGCTTGCCTCTAATGGCAATGCTGTATGCCATAATACTTTCTGGTACCACCGGCGCAAAACCCGCGTCACCTACATGATGAAGATCCGTACCGCACATCTTGCACATCAAAGCAATATCACGGATCGTAGCTTCCTCAGCGCCTTCCTGAGAGGTGCCGATCGATGTCAGTGTCAAGGCATCTAAAGAATGAGCATACGCAATCATATCCTTTACATAATTTAAAGTGATTCCCGGTACTGTACCCGGCGCCGGAATCAAAATAACATCCGCTCCCGCTTCGACAAACGCACGGATCGTTTCTTTTGTGATAATATTTTCGCCAGCTTCACTTTTTGAACCTGCGGCATGCATCTTACCTGCCATCAATACAACATCATCACCGACTGCTTCCTTCATCATTTTCAGTGTCTCAATGATTGTCTGATTGCTGACACCGGTGCCTGGATTGCCAGTCAGCAAGATAAAATCAATGCCCAGCGCTTTTGCTTTTAGCGCCGTATCCACACTAGCCTGCCGGCCTTCACAAATCGCTTCAATTTGACCCATGGTCTCTGCCCTTGGGTCAATGGGTTCTAAATTAACACCAATCAATCGGCCACTCAGTCTTTTTAATTCACGAATAACCTCACTATCCGCTGCCCCTTGGATTCCGTCAATACGTGGATGATTCACATCAAACATATTCAATAAAAGAATATCCGCGCCAAATGCCGCACTGATTTCCGCGTTGCTAATCGGGGGCAGTAAGCTGTCATGACACAGAGAACACTCTGCAATCAACACGCGTCCCTCACTTGCCTCTAAAGATTCCAGCAATTCTTTTTTATTCATTGCCTCCATATCAGAAAAACCACAGTCCAAAAAACGTTTCATCATCTTTACCTCCTGTTTACAGTTTCAGTATAACAGGTGTCTTTGATAAACGCTGTTCAGCTTTTTTCCAATTTTGGAAAATTCGCATAGGCAAACGCAAGCTTCACGAAAAGACAAGAAATCTGAGCGGCTGTATCCAGAATTGTATCCTTAAATTGAAAAGGAAAAATATAAGGTGTCAGCTCTTTAAACCTTTCTTCATAGGTAGCGATAATGATTAAAAATGTTTTCCCTTCACCCTTCAGCTTAATCAGCCAGTTCCAATGCTCCTTGATCCATGTCCCCTGCAAGCTGATAAGCCAAATCAAAGCTGATGACTTTAAGCGATACGCCATAAAATCCTCATCGAGATCTCTTGGCACACCCTGTACCTGAATATGAAACATCTCCAGATAATTGCGCATCACATGCACACAGGTATAGCTATAAGGGGCATAACAAATACCGATTTCCATCCCCGCCCGCATCAATGAAGCTGCTTTTTGAATCATTGCTTCATCATGATACTGCATATAAAAGGCTAGGTTATGCTGTTCCTGCTCTAAATAAGATAAACATGCCTGTTTATAGCTGGTTTGGGCAAGTTCAAGCTGTTTAGGAATCACCTGAAGCTGTTCATCATAAATACAATCATTCCGCAGCTCCTTAAAGCTTTTATAATTTAATTTATGACAAAACTTAGTAACTGCTGAAGCCGTCGTACAAGCCTGCTTTGCGATATCTTCAATCAGTATGTTGGGAAAGCGATTATATTCCCTCATCAAAACAACGGCAATCTCATAATCCACAGAGGATTTTTCAGCTGTATATAAGAAAACCAGCAGACGAATATAAGCATTATTCATAATCGACTTCTTTTGCCTTGGTTTATTGATTTTTCCATCCCGGCGCTCCTTTTATAATGATGAAAAAGAGTGGACAGCCACTCTTATTCTTTACTTGCATCAACCATTAAATTACAAATCTTATTTGAGAAACTGATTGGATCATCTAAATCAAAGCCTTCAATTAATAATGCCTGATCATAAAGCAGATCCGCATAATCCTTAACCTTATCCTTATCGCGGCCATACAGCTTCTGTAAAGCTTCAAAGATTGGATGATTTGGATTAATTTCCAAAATACGGGTTGCCTTCATACCGTATGGATTACCCTCAGGCATCTGGGACAATACTTTTTCCATTTCAAAGCTCATACCCTCACCGGCACTCAAACATACCGGATGACTCTTTAAGCGAGTTGAGATAACAACATCACTTACTTTATCCTTTAATGTTTCCTTCAGATCAGACAGCATATCTTTATTTTCTTCTGCCTTTTCCTCAATTTCCTTCTTTTCTTCTTCACTTTCAAGATTCAAATCACCTTGAGCGATATTTTTGAAATTCTTCTCCTGATAATTCATCATTACCTGAAGAGCAAATTCGTCGACATTATCTGTCAGATAAAGGATTTCATAACCCTTATCCTTTACCAGTTCTGCACTTGGCAGTTTATCCAATTTATCAAGATTATCACCGGCTACATAATAGATGACATCCTGTCCCTCTTTCATACGGCTCACATATTCATCAAGCGTTGTCAGCTTCATTTCATGGGAAGATGTGAACATCAGCAGATCCTGCAGCATCTCCTTATGCATACCATAATCATTATAAATACCAAATTTAATCTGCAGGCCAAAGTTCTTCCAGAACTTTTCATACTCCTCGCGATCATTCTTCAGCATATTTACTAATTCAGATTTAATCTTCTTTTCAATCTTAGAAGCGATCGCTTTTAACTGACGGTCATGCTGAAGCATTTCACGGCTGATATTCAAGCTCAGATCCTGTGAATCGACAAGACCGCGCACAAAGCGGAAATATTCCGGAATTAATTCACTGGCCTTATCCATGATAAAGACACCGCGTGAATACAGCTGCAGGCCCTTCTCATATTCATTGCTGTAATAATTATAAGGCGCCTTTGACGGGATAAACAGTAAGGTATCAAAATTTACACTGCCTTCCACATGTGTGTGAATCACCTTCTGAGGATCCATGTAATCATTAAATTTATTCTTGTAGAATTCATTGTATTCTTCTTTGGTAATCTCTGATTTATTTCTTTTCCATAAAGGCACCATTGAATTCAATGTCTTTTCTTCGACAACCAGCTGCATTTCTTCGCTGCCTTCTTCTTTTGGTTCTTCATGTGATACAAACATTGTAATCGGATAACGAATATAATCAGAATACTTCTTAATCAGATTTTCAATCTCATAGGTTTCAAGATACTGTGAATATTTTTCATCTTCACTGTCTTCCTTTAACACTAAAGTAATCGTTGTACCATGCTCCGCTTTTTCACATTTATCGATTGTATAACCATCAACAGCATTGCTTTCCCAGCGGTATGCCTCTTCTTCTCCAGCTTTGCGGCTTTCCACTACAACATCACTGGCAACCATAAAGGCAGAATAGAAACCGACACCAAATTGTCCGATGATATCAACATCCTCATCATTCTTTTCTTCTGCTTCCATTTTTTCCTTAAAGGCTAAAGAACCGCTCTTGGCAATCGTACCTAAGTTTTCTTCAAGCTCATCCTTGTTCATACCAATACCATTATCACTGATGGTAAGAGTACGGTGTTCTTTATCCACTGACAGCTGAATTTTCAGCGCTGAACGATCTGCCGTAATATTCTCATCACTCAATGATAAATAATAATACTTATCGATCGCATCACTGGCATTAGAAATCAATTCTCTTAAAAAGATTTCCTTATGCGTATAAATAGAATTGATCATCAGATCAAGTAATCGTTTTGACTCAGCTTTAAATGCTTTCTTTTTGCTCATGTTGATCCCTCCGTTAGCACTCATCGCATTTAAGTGCTAATGATATTATAATCCATCTCTGTTAAAATTCAAGCATAAAATAAAAAAAGTTCGTTAACGAACTTAATTTTTGCTATAAACAATCCTTTACCGCTTTCTTTGAGACTTAACCGCGTTAATTATCAAATAGATAAAAAGCAGGCCGATCAAAGCAAATCCAACGATCAGCACCCGCATATCTAAAGTAAATACATAAATCGTCTCTAAAGCGAAGAATAACGCCAGAGTGCCGTAGACGATGCTCGCCAGACGATATTCCGCCTTTTTATCAAAGGTTTTCTTTTCAGCTTCACTGCTCCATATAAAACGATTAGTAAAAATCGGGCCTCTTTCACACAGCATAAAAATACAATAAATCAAAAGCAGCAGTGCGAGTCCCCCGCAAATTACACCCACTATGCTTTGTATCAGCATTTACATCACCTGCCTAAATCGGTAACAGACTGATTTGCGGAGTAAAGGGAATAATTTTAGCTTCATGCTTTGTAAAATCCATGATATATCCGAAACCATCAGTATGAAAAAAACCTTCTGTTAATTCAATCCGCACATAACACATATCCTTATCCGCTTCATTATTATGCGCAAAATACCAAGGCTCAAATACTTGAATCAGCTTGGCGCGGATATCTTTGTTTTGCTCATCAAGCGGATGTCCGGCATAATAAGCTAAACCATTAAATGTATGAAATGAATTACATAAGGATACCTGCGGGTTCATCCTTAATTCTTTTACCTTATTTGACTGAGCATAGGTGACAATCCAGAATACACCCTCATCATAATAAGTATCCACTACCCGCTGAGAGGGTTTTGATTCCTTCACTGTCGCTAAAACAAATGTCCGATCCTGACTGAATAAGGCTGACAGCTTCTGCAGTCCAACTTCATAAGCATCCATGGAAATCACCTTCCTGTTTCTCTTATAGTAGCACTGAAAACAGGAACAAGCAATATAAAAGGAGGCTGAACCTCCTCATTTAGTCGATGCTTAAAATAAGCTTATTCATTTGCGCCGCTTTTCTTGCCATTCTTGATTCTTCACTGTTCAGCGTAACAATGGTATCACAATGCTCCAGAAGATAATTATCCAGTTTCTGATAGCTATCATTCTCATAATGCCGATTAAGCATTACCAGTTTGGTACAAAGCTGATGAATCGTAAAATAACGCTCACGGTGATTCTCATTCCAATAGGTTGGCTGTTCCTCATAAGGACAGACACAGATCAGACTTACATTGGGATACACTTCCATCTTTTCAAGTACGATTTCAGCAGTCCACATCTCTATCCCCCGTCGCACACCGCTCATAAACACACATTCTCCCTCTTTGATCAAAGTGTCGATTTTATCTGTCAGTACCTTTTTAATACGCTGACATTCCACTGAATTTTCATCCTTCGCATATTGCAGATGATCGTAAACCGGTCCATCAAAACAGATCGTACGTTTCATAATTGTGTCTCCTTTAGTCATTGATTTTTATATCATCCTATCATTTTCAATAATTACTATTTTCACCTTATTTCATGATATTCAGATACTTTCATTTTTATTATAAACTTTACATTTTAAAGTTACAACAGCTTAACCGCCGCTTGTAATAGTTAACGTTAAAATACATTTAGCCCAATAATCAGTACATAAACGTTAATTATCCAGTTATTTTGTTTATCTATCAATATTTAATTTAATCGTAAAAAAAATTTGCTGACTCATTTAAAAAAGCTCTTTTTGATAAAAGAGCTGAATTTTAATTTTTAAGACTTTGCAACGGAGCCGGAATTCTTCCGCCTCGATTGATCATCACAGCACTTGAACAGCGATTAATTTTCATGATTGGACCACTGCCAAGCAGACCGCCAAACTCCAGATCCATGCCTTCTTCGACACCGATAGCAGGAATTGCGCGGACAGCTGTTGTCTTAGAATTAACCATACCGATTGCAGCCTCATCAGCTATAATTGCCGCAATCGTTTCGGCCGGTGTATCACCTGGCACAACGATCATATCAAGACCCACAGAGCATACCGCTGTCATAGCTTCCAGTTTTTCAATGCTTAGCGCACCGCTGCGGGCTGCATTAATCATGCCGGCATCCTCAGAAACAGGAATAAAAGCACCCGATAAACCGCCGACTGAGCTTGATGCCATAACGCCGCCCTTTTTCACCGCGTCATTAAGCATTGCCAGGCAGGCTGTCGTACCATGGGTACCGCATGTTTCAAGACCCATTTCTTCTAAAATATAAGCCACAGAATCACCGATGGCCGGTGTCGGCGCCAATGAAAGATCAACGATACCAAAAGGCACACCTAACCGGCGGCTCGCTTCTGTTCCGACAAGCTGTCCCATACGGGTAATCTTAAAGGCTGTCTTTTTAATAATATCCGCCAGTTCATGCATCGGCAGATCCTTTGGTGCCTTGGCCAGCGCGGCTCTTACAACCCCTGGACCGGAAACCCCGACATTAATCACACAGTCAGCTTCCCCGACACCATGAAAAGCACCCGCCATAAACGGATTATCTTCAGGTGCATTACAAAAAATAACCAGCTTGGCAGCACCGATACAATTACGGTCTTGAGTGAGCTTGGCAGCTTCCACAACCTTTTCACCCATAATCTTAACTGCGTCCATATTAATACCGGCTTTTGTAGAGCCGATATTTACTGAGGCACAAACATGATCCGTCTGCGCTAAAGCCTGCGGAATCGCGTTCATCACTTCTAAATCACCAGCTGAAAAGCCCTTTTGAACAAGCGCTGAAAAACCGCCGATAAAATTAACACCGACACTTTGCGCGCAGCGCTCTAAAGTTAAAGCATATTTGATAGGATCACCGCCGCTGACTGCCGCCAGCATCGCAATCGGTGTCACTGAAATACGCTTATTGATTACTGGGATACCGTATTCTTTTTCAATATCATTGCCAGTCTTAACCAAATCCTTGGCTAAGCGAGTAATCTTGTTATAGATTTTCTCACAGGATTTATCAATATTCGCGTCAGCACAATCAAGCAAAGAAATACCCATCGTTATTGTACGGATATCCAGATCCTCTTCATCAATCATCTTGATGGTTTGTAAAATATCATTAGCATTTAACATAAGCTTCACCTGTTAAATACGATGCATGGAATTGAAGATATCTTCATGCATCACATGGATTTTCAGATTGTTCTGATCACCATATGCAGACATATGATCAACAAATTCCTTAAAATCACAATTGATATGGCTGATATCAATCATCATAATCATGGCAAACATTTCCTGCATAATATTTTGGCTTACCTCCAAAACATTCGCGTTGACATCTGCGCACTCTTTTGAAACCTTAGCTAAAATCCCTACACTATCCTTACCCAAAACACTTACTACAGCTTTCATTTTCGTTCTCCTTATACGTCTTCTTATTTTATCGTTAAAGTATTAAATTGACAAGATTTTTCGCACCAACAATTCATTTTTTTGTGTTCAAATAAAATACATGGCTTACCGCATGTTTCCGCTGCAGACACAGCTGTTTTTAAGCTTCTCAATGATCCTTACGCTGTCTTCAACACAGCCCGGACAGCTGCGCAGCATCGGCTGTGATCCCATCCCCTTTAATTGAGCACACTGAGTCGATTGATTCATGGTCTCAAACATTTTCAGTCCCTGCTGAATCAGCTTGTATGTTTGGCCGCGGGTTTGCTTATCGCCCAGCTTTCCAGAGCTGTTCAGCAGCGAAATCACCATGGCCATACCTAGCAGGGCACCGCATGTCAGCTGACAGCCAGCCAATCCTGAACCAAAGCCTTCAGCCATCCGATAGGCATCTGCTTCACTGATATTGGCAGCATCAGCGTAAGCGCAGACAACCGCCTGCGCACAATTATAACCATTGCGCTGATTAGCGAGCGCTTTTTCTACATAGTCATTCACTAAAAACTCACCAGCCATTCATTGAGTCTATTCGCAAGACGCTCATAGCCCTGCGCGTTCAAATGCAGGCCGTCGGTTGTCATTTCATCAATCAGCGAGCCCTGCGCATCTGAAAATAACGCAAACAGATCAAGCACCTCTACATGATTCAGTTCATCCTTTAAGGCCATCATTTCATTACCCAGCATTTTTAATGTACGATTGTTTCTGGCCCGTGTCTTTTGTCTTGATTCATCAATTGGCAGCGGCGTCATTATACCGATTTTAACTGCCGGCAGCTGCCTGCTGATGGAAGAAATCATATTATAAAGCGCAAACGTAATATCCAGACAGTCAAATTCATGGGCATCATCAAGATCATTTGTGCCAATCAAAAAAATGATTTTGTCCGGCTTCATACGAATCACTGAGTCAAGCACTAAATACAAGGTCTGCGAAGTAGCGCCATCAATCCCGCAGTTTATAACCTCTTTGTTTATGTCAAGCAGATGTTCATCAAAACGATTGATCAGTGAATCACCCAACAAGACGAATGAGCCCTCATGCGCTTGTTCACCCCATGCTTGAATCTGCATGATTTTATCAACCTGATATGCCTCACAGCGATCTTGTAATTCTCTTTGATTCATGCTGTCCTCCTTATGGCTCCAGCATCGTCAGCTGAACCTTCTGCTTTTCTTCATCGATTTTCTTTACCCAAACCGTAATAATATCACCGACGGATACAATTTCGCTTGGATGTGAAAACTTCTCTTTGCTCATGTTGCTGATATGTACCAGTCCGTCTTCATGCAGGCCAATATCGACAAAGGCACCGAAATCCACAACATTACGAACAGTTCCTTCCAGTTTTTCATTAACCTTTAAGTCTTCCATCTCCAAAATATCACTTCTTAGAAGCGGTGCATCATAGCTGTCACGATAATCTCTCAGCGGTGCGGCAATCGCTTCTAAAATATCATTTAATGTATATTCATCAAGTCCGCATACCTTCATTAATTGTTCGCGATCAGCGCCGGCAGCCTTTTCCTGAGCCTGTAAGGACCCAATCTGCTGCGGATCAACAGCCAGCTCTTTCAATACATGATAAGCGGCATCATAGCTCTCCGGATGGATGCTTGTACGGTCAAGAATTTCACTGCCGTCCTCAATGCGTAAAAATCCGGCAGCCTGCTGGAAGCTCTTGGCGCCAATCTTTGGTATTTTAATTAATTCCTTACGGCTGCTGATACCGCCGTTGCTGTCACGATAATCAACGATGGACTTCGCACTGGCAGCACTCAAACCGGATACATTTTTAAGCAGCTCCGGACTGGCTGTATTCACATTGACACCTACCAGGTTAACAGCCTTAGACACTACGAAATCCAACCGCTGTTTCAGCTGACTGGCTGGCAGATCATGCTGATACTGGCCAACGCCAATTGACTGCGGATCAATCTTAATTAACTCTGCCAGCGGATCAAGGATACGGCGGGCAATCGAAATCGCACTGCGCTGTTCCACATGCAGATCCGGAAATTCCTCACGCGCCAGCTTACTCGCACTATATACTGATGCTCCGGCTTCCGATACCATGGTAAAAGCTATATTCAATTTATTCTCACGGATAAATTCAGCAACAAACTTCTCACTTTCACGTGAGGCTGTACCATTGCCGATAGCGATGATATCAATTGGATAGCGGGTACATAAATCAAGCAGAATGCGCTTAGCTTCCTGAACTCTCGCATTGGGCTGATGCGGGTAAATAACACTGACCGTCAGCATCTTCCCCGTCTTATCGATAACCGCTAATTTACAGCCGGTTCTAAACGCCGGATCAAAGCCGAGAATCGTCTTGTTCTTCATTGGCGGCTGCAGCAGCAGACGTTCAAGATTCATCGAGAATACATCAATGCTTGATTTCTGCGCACGCTCACTTAATTCAGCGCGGATCGTATTTTCAATTGATGGAATAGCCAGCCGCTTAATGCCGTCAGTCACCGCCATTTCGATCTGTTCCTTTACGATGCTCTCACGGTTTTTAGTAAACCGGCGGATCGCCCAATTGATACAGTACTGCTCATCAAATTGAATGGATACGGTAATTACCTTTTCCTTTTCTGCGCGGTCCATCGCCATGATACAGTGATTCGGAATGGAAATCACCCGGCTCGTAAAATCATAATACATCTTATAAACCTTGCGCTCATCCTCATGTTTTTTCTTTTCCTTAGTTACGATTTTACCGTAATTATTCATGCTGTCCTGTAGCTTTTTACGTATTTCTAAATCATCGCTTGCCATTTCCGCAAGTATATCTCTGGCTCCCTGCATTGCTTCTTCAGCCGTTGTAACCTTTTCATTGAGATATTTTGCTGCTTCATTTTCGACATTGCCCTGCTTAGGCAGCGTCAGCATCCATTCAGCAAAGGGTTTCAGCCCCTTAGCCACGGCATCCGTTGCCCTTGTTTTACGTTTCTGCTGATAAGGACGGTAGATATCTTCAATCTGACTCAGCTTTGTGCAGGCTGCCAGCTGCGCCTTGATTTCATCGGTCAATTTACCCTGTGTCTCAATCAATCTGGCGACATCTTCCTTACGCTTGGTAAGCGCCGCCTGATATTCATATTTTTCAGAAATAACACGGATCTGTTCCTCATCAAGTCCCCCTGTCATCTCCTTGCGATAACGGGCGATAAAAGGAACTGTATTGCCTTCTTCAAGCAATGCTAATGTACTTTTAATTTGATTTACTGATATATTAAGTTCTTTCGCGATAGGTGCGATTAAATGTTCCATACTGCTACCTCTTTTCTCTCTATGATTATAATGCTTTTATTTTTTTATTCCAGTCTTGACAGCCTTAAGCTCAAGAATGGTTTCACCTGGATTCATTGTCAGAAATATCTTGCTGATACGCGGATGTTTGATTTGTTTGCGGACCAGTTGAGCCAATTTATCACCATGATTGGAGCCATGAATGACAACCAGCTCACTCACTGATGAAGGACAGGTGTCTAATGTTTTTAAAAGATATGCCTTGGCTTGTGATGTCAAACAGCCATGTAGATCAATTGTTTTTCGCATAATGCCTCCCAGCCACTATTATATCATAAAGAAGTTCATTTTTCAAACCCCCTAAGTACGCTATTTATCAGGGTTTGTTGAACTGTTCAATGCTGTTCAAACATCTAAAATGACCCCCATTAGTAACAGGATAGTAACACCGATTTTATAGAAGTTTGTTGACAGCAGCTTGTACTTCATTGTAGTTGTAACCTGCTGCTTGCAGTCTATTTTTTCGGTCTTGACCATTGCCCCATTTACCTTGAAGAACTTCTTTTGCAATTTCATTTACAGACTTCTTTGCAGGGGAAGTTGAAACTGATGTTCCACCCTGGGTTGTAATAAAAGCATCAAAACCTGCTGCTTTTAATTTCTTCAACATTGCATCAGCATTTTCTTTTTTACTGTATGCACCAACCTGAACCTTATACATTCCACCTGACTGAACCATGTATGTGTCAAATCCTGCTTGCTTGATTTTATCAAACAAAGCATCTGCATTTGCTTTCTTACTGAAAGCACCTGTCTGAACTCTGTACAATGTACCAGTTGAAGGTGTAGAAGTTGTTCCACCAAGTTCTGCTGTTACCTTTGCAGCAAGGTCACCAAGTTTTGCATATAGCCAATTACCAGGGCAAGACTTATTTGCAAACCATCTATGAACAGTAATGACCATTTCATCAGACTTTGGATTGTAATTCAATGACTTGTCTTTATCAGCAAACCAAAGAAGTTTGGTCTTTCCATTTCTCTTGCAGATGTCCACACATAACTTGATAAGTGACTGATAAACAGCATCATTCATTGCATAAGGTGCAGTTTTATCAGATGCACATTCAATTGTGATTGCTCTTTGGTCATTTGCCCCACTGGAAGAACACCAAGACCTGTTCTTTTCTTCAACAATCAAAGAAATTCTTCCATCAGAACCAATTCCATAATTGCAGGATGCATCCCTTCCCTTTGGGAAGCAGGCACAAATGGTTTCACAAGATAACTGACCAACCACACAATGTGGTGTGATTCTGTCAATTCTGTGTGTTCTCTGTCCTGAATGGTTTGGACTTAAACCAGTATAACACACCAATGAACTGTTTGAATATCCCATATTATTCACCTTCTTTTTCATTTTTCTTTGTTAAAACTTCAATTGCCTTTGTGATTGCTGATGGAATAGGAAGACCCATCAATCCTGCATTTTCAACAATGCTGATGGTTTCATTTGCAATATATCCAATCACAACTGCATCCCTGACAAAGTTTGTGTTCATAATCAAGTCAAGTCTGCAAGCAATCAGGACAATCAAAAGGGTCATGCCTTTTCTGCACAACCCCTTCCATCCTGCCCTGGATTCCAAAGCACCTGATTCAGTTTTTCCGCTGTTATGGAAGACACCTGCAACAATCAATCCTGTCACATAGTCAATCCCCATAAAAATCACCAAGGTTGTCAATGCAGCATCCCACCCCCCAAACAAGGAAGCAATGAAGCTGCCAACAATTCCAATTGCTGTCATAAAATATCCTTTCATTTTAGCTGCCACCTTTCTTCATAAATGCATAGCATCTTGAATTTTGTGGTTCAAGATGCTATAATAGTTGCAGCATTTGAAAACATAAGAAGCACTGAATCTGTTTCTGCAAGACTGGATTCAGTGCTTCTTCTTTATTTACAAGTTACAAAAAAAATTGTGTGGTTTCCTACTGTGCAAGGTCACCACAATCAAGGTCAATAAGTACCTGCTTCACCTGTTCCTGAATTCTTGCAGGAACATCAGCAAAAGTCTTCTTGCCTTTGATGATAAGTGTTGCATATACAACTGCCATGGTTTCCACCACCTTTCTAAACCAATTTTTGATGTGCTTAAACATCTGCATCAAGGATTGCCTGAACTTCATCCCTTAACTTTGCAGGTACATCATCAATAGTTTTCTTTCCTTTTCTGATTAAATCTGCATAAACCTTTGCCATCCTGATTCACCGCCTTTCTTAACCAATCAGTTCATAGACATCACAAAGTGCAAGCTGTGTGTCAGTCAATTGGTTTTCAAGTTCAGAATTCTTTTCAGACATAACCTTGATGTATTCATCTTTGTCATACTGGACTTCATGATATTGATACACTTCAACAGGATTTCCCTGTTCATCTTCCTTTTTAAGAAGCTGAATGTCATCATGGACATATACCGTGTCAATACCAACAATCAGTTCCACCGCCTGTTCTTTGCTGCCTGTTACATAACCACAATCAATCATGCTGCAACCCTTCCTTTCTTCTGATAAATTTTGTTGACATACTTAATTACTGCATTGTTTCTTGCCTTTGGTTTTGCATCCTTTTTGATAACAAACTTGTAATAGGCAACCAATGCATTGACAATTGGTTCAATATACTTTTCAAACAACCGCCAAGAATCACACCACTTCAACCATCCAATATAAGAATTTGCAGAACACCATTCTGAATAATTTGGAAGTTTCCCATCATCCCACTTTGCTTTGATTTTAAGCATTTTCCTCTTGAATCTTTTGCAGGTTGATTTTCTCAATAAAATGAAATCATAGAAAAATCTATATCCCACAAAGTCAATACCCCTTGTATTAGTGGGGAATACTTGCCAGTTGTCCTTGACCCTGATTTCAAGATTGTCTTTCATATATTTCTTAATTTCACGAATCAAGGAATGAAGTTCCTGCTTTGATGCACCATATATGACCATATCATCAGCAAATCTGACCACATACTTCACACCAATTTCTTCTTTCAACCAATGGTCAAAATATGCTAAATAAAAGTTTGCAAGATATTGTGACAGGTATGAACCAATAGGAACACCAGTCTGTTTTGGGTAAGAATCAATTATTTTGTCAAAAAGTGAAAGAAGCCTTTTGTCTTTGAACTTTTTCCGCAACATCTTTTTCAGAATGTCATGGTTTATACTTGGATAGAATTTTGAAACATCTATCTTCAAGCAATACTTGGTGTTGATTCTATCTTTCATATATTTTGTTGTCAGCATATATGCTTCTTTGATTCCCCTTCCAGGAATACTGGAACAAGTATGTGAACAAAATGTCTTCAAGAAAATATCTTCCACTTGAAGCATGATTGCCCATTGAATGATTCTGTCAGGGAAATAAGGAAGTTTTGCAAGTTCCCTTTCTTTTCCTTTGTCATTGATGATGGAAATTGTATATTCTGAAACTTGATATGTTTCATTCAGCAGCATTTCCCTAATCATGGACAGATATTTGTCAGGGTCAGAATCAACCATTTTCACTTCTTTATAAAACAACTTGTCTTCCCTTGCATTTTGATGTGCAAGTCTTAAATTATCCATGTCACAAATCTTTTCATAAATGTTTCCGTATCTTTTCATGTTCTTTGGTTTCCTTTGATGTTTTCATAGTCTTGAATGTTCGGTTTCCCTACTAATACAATTTTTGAATTTTTTGTGTTTTGGCAAGTGCCAGGGCAATAGATAACCATTGTATATTTCAAAGACAGTCATGTCATTGAAACCATAAATGAACAAACATTTTGAAAACAATAGGTGGGCAGTGATATTGGTATTCGAATTCGAAGAAGCATTATTCACATTAAGTTGAAAAGTACCAGTATTAGCAGTATTATTCCAATTACCACTGAATTTCGCTACACATGAAGTATACAAATTAGTATAATCGTGTGTTTGGCTTTTTTCTAAATTCTGATGAACAATATCACCTTATCTATTCCCCATAAATGAAGGACACCCTTTCAGGTGTCCTTCAAAAAGAATCTTATAAATACATCAGGCGGGCAGCGACATTGGCACTCGAATTCGAAGAAGCATGCCGCACATGAAGCCGAAAAGCACCAGCATTAGCAGCACTATTCCAAGTACCACCGAATCTCGCCACACATGAAGTACCCAAATCAGCATAATCGCAGAAGTATGTGGTTTCTGAACCACTGACTTCCTTTGCAACAAATCCTGCTTTTGTGCTTCCCTGTGGTTTGGACATATAGTTTCCAATGTTAGCAGAAACACCGCCATTTCCATTGTTTGTATATCCTGAACCACTGTCATTGAATCCACTGTTTGCAGTCAATACATTTCTTGAACTGTCAGATACAAGTCCATCAATCCATTCCCAAATGTTGCCCCAAAAATCTTCAAGACCAAAACATTTCACATGATGATTTTGGTCGGTCATGTAAGAAGGATTTGTTGCTTTGATAAGTTCACAATCCATTCCCCATGTTTCTGTTCCACCTGATTGAATTGCACCACTATGACTGGAAAGAACATATCCATAACCAACAGTTGTCTGTGAATTCAGGTTCTTATATTTCAAAATATACATGCACTGTCTGAATGTAAGTTGATAGAAACCTGACTGTTCATATCCATCACCATTTGCCTGTGCCTGTGTTCTGAATGTTCCAATTGTCTGTGAAGCTGTTATTGTCTTTCCTTTCAGTGAACGCAACTTGTTTGATGCAACAAAGCCTTTATATGCACCAAGATAGAAGACATCTTTTGGTGTTGTTCCCCTGGTATGTGCATTATATTCAAAGTCTGCATTGTCAGGGTCATCAGTCATGGAAATAGTGATTTTTGTTCCACTGGTTGTGATGGTCAATCCCCTTCTTGGAAATGCAATCATTGCATCACCTGCATTACCGCTTGAAATATCAGCAGTTGTTCCATCTTCAAACTGGTCAAAGTTGTTTGGATTCAACTTTCCAACTTCAACACCATTTTTCAGCAATACTGGATAATGACCAAAAAATTCATCCCAAGCAGAATCACCTGCTGTCATTCCAACTGCATCATCCGCATAAGTGACACATGTTGCAGGATTGCTATTGGAAAGGTCAATGATTGCAGTCATCTTTTTATAAGGCTGTGGTGTACCTGCAACCCTGTTTGCTTCATTGATATTTGTTGCACCAGTATCTGCATAAGGAAACAGTGCAAAATAATATGTCTGACCATTCACAAGATTATTGATTTCATAACCAGTTGTTTTGAATGCATCCAGTGTCTGATTATCAACAAGAACTGTTCCATCTTTTGCATTTTCAGGATAAGAACCTGCTTTCTGAACAAGTTTTGTTCCCTTCCATGTGCAAAGTGTCTGTCCTTCAACCACTGTGTTTCCAGGGTCAGACCAAAAGATTGTTAGTTTCTGATTTCCAACTTTGATTTTTAAGTCAGAAACATTTGAAGGGGAAATTCCACCACCGCCTGATTCAACATCAGTCCATTCACCTTCTTCATTCTTTACCTGCAACTGTTCATTGTAATATCTGAAACCATGAACACCGACTTCACCATAAATGGTTTCATTTTCATGTGTAGAAATTGCAACTACAATGTTTTGAACTTGCTGCATTGTTGGAACAGCAGCAGGATTGATTTCAAGTGTTACCTGGGAAGAAATATCAACCTTGGTATTCATCTTGTATGTGATACCGCTGACAGTTTTTCCACCAAATGCAGGCATATAATCAGGATTGTCTGTTTCAATACTAACCGCATAAAGGATTTCATTGTCTTCAATATCCTTTGCAAAAAGACCAAGTGCTTTGACATAATAACCTGAATCAAGGTTGCTGTTGTTGATTGCAGCAAGCACTTCAACCATGGTTGTGTCTGTTCTTGAAACAGAAGAAACCAGTGCTTCCTGCTTTACATCATAAAGGGATGTCAAATCCTTCAAAGATGCTGCTGAATAATCATAATCAGAAGTCTGTATCTTTGTAAAACTTGCAGTTGAAGTTCCTGCAATCATTTTTGCAATAAGTTCCTGACCCTGATTTGTAATAACTAAATCTTGCATTTTATTTTCCACCTTTCTAATTGATTGTTCTTTCAATGTTTGATACAACCACACCTGTTCCAGTCATAAGACTGTTCAGAACATGGTCAAGGTTTACCTTTGACTGCAATGTGAAATTGCTTGTTTCAATGGTAGTTCCACCGCCATGAACAGTTCCTGTCATTGTTCTGACCATGTTATTTCTTGAAGTCACAACAATATTTGCAGGAATCATGTATGACAGCATATAATCAAGTTCATCTGCCTGACCGCTTAAAGGAAGGGAAACCACAATTTCAAGTCCATATTCATTGAAACTTGGAATCAATAAATAATTTCCTTCACCACACATGACATTCAATTTTTCCTTCAATCCTTTGTATGTGTAAGGAATTGAATCATTCCACCTGGTGATTACCCTGGATTTTCTTGCATCCAGGGTGTCATCAGGTTTTGGTGTTATACCAAGCAGATTTTCAAATCTTGCGATTCCATCAATATCACATGACAAAATGAACTGATTGTTTTTAATGATTTCTGTTTCATCTTCCAGTTTCTGAATTTCAGGTTGTTCTGAATTCATGATGTGTTTGATTTCTCTGTATTCCTGAACAAATTCAGGAAGGAAAGAAAGAAGGTTTACTTCTCTAATCATTCACCACACCCCCAAACACTGGAATCTGATATTTTGTCAACATCAGATTTGATTCAGAATCATTGATTTTTGTGTTTGCAATATCAAGAACACCTTTCAGTGCCATGATTCTTGATTCAATCTGTGCTATTCTGACAACAGATGCACTTTGATTTGCCCATTCTTTTCTAATTTCAAGAAGATAACCTTTGACAGCTTCTTCAATTGCTGTTTTCTGACCTGTCCATGAATACCCTTCTTCAAAAGTAATGGATGCAGAAACATTGACAGCAACTTCTGATGCTGTTTCAACTGTGACAATATGACCAATTGGTGCAATTCCTATTCCTGAACCATCCTGTGTTGGGTCAATTTCTTCTTGAACTGTCTGAATCAAGGTGTCAGATGCTTTTCCATATTCTGAATTCAATATGGTCAAAAGAACTGTTCCACCACCATTCCAAACTGGTGTTACTTTTGTACTTCCAACACCAGGAAGACTATTTGTTTTGTTTAGGTAGTCATCAACATTGCCACCATAAGCCTTTGAATCAAATGAATCAAAATATCTTTGTCGCAAAAGTTCAGTATCTTCTTCATCTTCACCAGGAATCAGAAGGTCTGTCAGTTCAATGCTTTCAAGACCCTGAATATAATCAATTGGAATCATATCACCAAAATAACCATTTCCAATCTTTCCAATGGTTTCACACTGCATCTTGTATTCACCATCAGAAATCTTTTCAACCACATAATAATTCAAATCATTCAATGAAAATCTTGAATCAAGTGGTATTTGAAGGTCAGATGGAACAGTTTTTGCTTTCAAAAAAGCATAAGTTGCAGGTTGTGGTGTGATTCCCCTTTCTGCTGCCCTTCTGATAAGATATTCCCTGGATGCAGTATCACCAAAGGTTTCTTTCAGGATGACATCAAATTCAATATACATCAATTGAAGTTCAACAGCAGCAGGTGCAAGTGCATCATAAATGATTGAACCTTCCCTTTTGTCCATGTTTTCAGGAACTCTGTCAAGCATTCTTTGAAGAATGTCTTCATAAGTTACATTTTCATACATCTAATAATTCACCACCTTTTCTGTTTGAACATCACCAAATATTGTGTGAACAGTGAATGATGCTTTGACTGTTCTTTTTTCAGAACTGTCAAATTCAAAGTCATCCACTGATTCAATCCTTTCATCCTGAATAAGTGCTTCTGTGATTCTTCTTTCAAGTTCAGGAATGACATAAATGACAGGCATTCCAAACAAGTCCATCAATTCAATTCCATAATTCCAGGAATAAATGATATACTGGTATCTTTCAGTATTCAGAATCTTATAAATCACCTGCTTCATTGCTTCCAGTTCATCAACAGTTCCATTGATGATGTCCTGTTTTATATTCATTTTGTAGTTCACACTTGGTTCTGTTTCCATTTCCAAGTCATAGGACAAAATGTTATTTGTTGAAGGAATCATGTTTTCACCACCCTATCCAGGACAAGATATTTCTGACCGCCTTTTTGCTTCATCAGTACAACTTCTTCACCAACTGTCAAAGCATTGTGAATTGTCACTGTAATTTTCCCAACAGCATGAACATGTGAAGGGGAAACAGGTGCAGTTCCTGATTCAATGTCACCAGTGTAATAATAGTTTTGAACATTTCCACCAGTGATTTTGGTTTTATAATCAGTGACATTCCTGGTCAAAACAAGCTGTGCTTCACCAAGGGTCATCTTCTGTTCAACAAGGATTTTCAATGGTTTTGCACTTGTTACCTTTCCAAAACAGAAATCAGCAGGTTGTCCTGCTTCTGCTGCTTCCTGTGCTGCCTTTTTTATACTTGCTAATAAATCATTTGCATCAAGCAACAAATTCACCGCCTCTCAATGTCAAAGTCATAAGATGCTGACTTTCTTTGAATTCATGTTTGCACTTTTCAACAAGCATCAGGTTTTTCAATTTCATATCACCCAAATCCATCATGACAACAATCATTGAACCTGCCCTGACCCTGACATCACCAAAAGCATTTTTGATGGTCAGATTTCTTGTTTTCTTGTTATACAAAGACAAAAGTGCATCTGCCTTTGCTTTTCCATTTTCACCTTCTTGCAAAGTATCAAAATATTGAAGAACACCCCATGCATTCATATTTTCTGAATCCTGTGCAACATAAACTTCCCTTGTTCCAGTTTTTTCATTGTCATAGGTCAATTTCACTTTGTTGTATGTGTTTGAATCAATGCTTGATGTGTAATCAAAATTTTCACCAGTTTCTTCATCAATCAGAAGATTCAACCGCATATTGTCCAAACCTTTCAATGCAATCTTTCCAAAATCATCATACATGACATACATATATTTCTGATTTTCAAGTGTCATATCCAATGCATTCTGAATCATATCAAACAAAGATGTGTTTTCTTCCACCCTGGACTTGATTTTGAATCCAGTGTCTTCAATTGTTCCTGTTTGCATCATATAATCTTTTGCAATCATTTGAATCAATTCACCTGCTGTCTTGTTTTCATAGACAATGGTGTCTTTGTTTTTCAAATATCGCAACTGGTCATAAGCAGTGACAGAAATGATTTGTTCCTTATCTCTTTGTTTCTTGAATATGAATCCATAAAAGACATTCTGACCATTGACTTTCAGTCTGACAGCATCCCCTTCTGTGAAGGAAATAACATCATCCTTGACAACTTTGAACTTCAATTCACCTGGACAACCTTTTCTTTCAGTTGACCAGGTGATTCCTTCTTGCACAACAGGAATGAACACTTTGTCACCATGCTGAATCAGAAGTTCAATATTTACATCCAAAAGTGTTCACCGCCTTTCTTATGCTGATGGAATGGTCAACACCTGCCCTGGATAAATCAAATTTGGATTTTTGATTTTATCTTTGTTTGCATTATAGATGACAGTATATTTTGAACCATTTCCATAAAACTTCTTTGCAATATTCCACAAGCAGTCACCCTTGACCACTGTGTATGATTTGTTTGATGAAGGTGCAGGGGAATTTGTGGTTTCCCTTTTCTTTTCCTTCTGAACAGTTGGTTTTGTTTTCGCAAACTTGATATTACAAGTCTTTGTTCCAAAATCCCTATACTGTTTTAATTTGATTGTTACTGTTACATCAAAACCTTCCTTGGAATCTTCTTTGATTTGATAATCTTCCATTGAAACCTTAATGTTTGTATTGAACAGACCTTTTCCATTTGGAAGCTGTCTGACCATGATAAACTGGAAAGGTTTCTTTGATGTCTTCATCTTTTCAAATTTATCCAGGAAGTATTTTGCTCTTTTGAACCCTGAATCATATTTTGCAAAAGGATATTTCACATTTGGAATCAGCAGGTCAAAACTGATGTCAGTCAGACCTGCTGTTTTCAAAATATTGACTTCCCCTTCATTCATCAGAATCAAGGTCTTGTTCTGATTCTTGATTTTCAATTGCAACTTTGAAGGTGCAATTGGACACAAAATTTTATCAAGATAAACACTATATGCCATTAGTCATGCACCCCTTCCGCTGCTTTTTCCATAGCTTCATTCACACCATTTGCAAGGTAATCAACCATACCATCCAAATCCATGTCACCTGAAACATTGTTATTGTTCGTCATTTCCACTTTGATTTCTGCTGTGGTGAATCTGTTGATTGCTTCTGTTTCCGCAATGTCACGAAGATATTTCAAATCTTCACTTGTGATGTCCAGTGAATCAGCAGCTTTTCCAGTATTTGCAGCAGTATCTGCAATATTTGCAGGAACTTGACCTGCATCATATCCTGAATAACCACCGCCATTGAACATGTTGGATGTATCAACACCGCCATCACTTCCACTAAACATGTTGGAAACCTTGTCTGCAACACCATCACCCCAAGCTGCACCTGCATTGAATGCATCTGCTGCCCAACCATCCTGGAATGTGTCAAAGGTTGACATTCCATCATTGAATGCATCACCAATTGACTTGTAATCTTCCTTGTTTCCTGCTGCTTCTGATGCTTTTGCAGCATAATCATCTGCTGCTGAACTGATTCCTGAATAATCAAATTCAACAAATGGAAGTTTGTTCAGTGCCTTGCAGATTCCTTCCACAACTGTCAGTGCAGTTGATAATAGATTGTAGAACCAAGACTGAACTGAACAGATTGCATTGTGGAATGCAGTCATCATGTTTGAACCAAGTGCTGCAATTGCATTTCCAATTCCAAGGGCAATGTTTGCGACTGTCAGACCCAAGTTCTTGAAGAACTGGATGACAACATTCACACCGCCACAAATTACACCAAAACCACTGTTTGCAACACCTGTCATTTTCGCAATTGCTGCACAAACCGCATAAATAATTGCAATCAAGGCAATAATAAGAAGAATTATCCAGGTCAAAGGACATGCCATCAATGCTGCATTCAGTCCATACTGTGCTGCTGTTGCTGTGAAGGTTGCCCCTGCCTGCATCATATCAGCAGCAGCTTTCACACCTGCCACTGTTGCACTTATTCCCTGGACAACATTGTTTGCAATCAATGCTGCTGTGTAAAGACCAAGTGCTGTTGCTATACCAAGAACAATAGGTTCAATGATTGACCAATTATCACTGATAAAAGCTGCAATGGAAGATGCAAGTTCCAGGATATTCAACAACCATTCCACAACAGTTGCAAAAGCAGAAACTGCATTTGCTGCAAACAGTTGGAAATCTTCATTGTTTGCAATCTCATTGACTTTTGTCAGAACTGGTTGCATCTGCATCAGTGCAGCATTTCCCATGGTTGTCCATACCTGACCCCAGGTCATAGGCATCTGTTCAAATTTTGCGTTGATGTCATCAGCACTTGCAAAGATTGCATTTTTTACAATATCCGCTGTCAACTGTCCATCCTGTGCCATTTCCCTGATTTTTCCAATAGGAACATCAAGATAATCAGCAATAGACTGAATCAGGTTTGGTGCTTGTTCAAAGATGGAATTCAATTCATCACCACGCAACACACCTGAACCCAAAGCCTGCGACAACTGCAACATAGCATTGCTTGCTTCCTGTGTGGATGCACCTGCAATGGTCATCTGTTTCTGAATCAAGTTTGCAAAAGCAACAACTTCTTCTGAACTGCTGAATGCATCCTTTGCATTGTTTCCAAACTTTGCAACAACTGCTGCCATGTCTGTGAAAGAACCCCTTGCATTCTGTGCTGATGCATAAACCATATTGACCAGTTCATCTGTGGACTGCAATCCATCATTCATTTGGTCAAGTCTTGCTCTTGTTGACACAAGTTCATCAGACATGTCCATGACTTTTTCAACAGTCTGAAATGTCGCATAAGCTGCAACCAGGCTTGTGACCTTTCCAAGCAATCCATCCATAGCAGATGAACCATTTTGAACAGTTCTGTTGAAGTTCTGCTGATGTTCTTCATTATCTTCAATGTTATTTCCAAGCTGTGTGACCTGCTGTGCAGCAGCATCAATTGCCTGTCTTGCCTGGTCAATAGTTCTTGTATTGAAACCAGTGTTCATGGAATCCTGAACAGATTCATAAGCAGAACACATATTGTCCAGTGCAACAATCATGTTGTTGATGGGTGCTGAAACTCTATCAATAATCTGAATTGATGTTGCTATGCTTGCCATTGTTCTTCTTCACCATCCTTTCTTGGTATAATTTGAAAAGGGATGAACACCAACATTCATCCCTTTTTATTTTCCTTTCTTTGCCTTTGCTGCTTCTTTCTTTTCCTTGTCGATTCTGATTTTGATTGAAGCAATCACAAAAGCCTTTTCTTCCATACTCAAATTGACAAATTGTGAAGGTAAAATGTGAAGTTTCTGCAATGCATAATGTGCAAAGTTTGCTTCTGCATCCCCTTCTTCAATTAGTTTTTTGCTTCTTCAACCTTGTCTTCCAGTGTAGTGTTGAAACCATTGAAGTTCTGAACAAAGGTTGCAAATTCCTGATATTCACCAGGGTCATCAATCATTTCTTTCAGCAAATCATCAGGTGACATCACACCATAAGAATCCTGCAAGTCTTTGTCATAAAGGTTTGGTTCAACCACACATGCACAAATCATTTTGCCAATATATTTGCTTGTATCAAGTTTCGGTCTGAACATGTTTGGTTTTCCCTTGACAGGAACTTCAATCATGCATTCATCCCTGATTGCATCATTTTCCTTGGTTGTTAAAGGTTTGATTGTCCAAGGAAGGGGATTGCCCTTTGCATCCACAAGGGATTTTGTTGCTGCAAAAGTTGTATTTTCTCTTTTGATTTTGTTTGCTTTCAAAAATCTGCTTAAATCTGACATGGTATATACCACCTTTCTGTTTTATTCTAAAAAAATAAGACCCACATGCCTGTTTTGAAGACATGTGGGTCAAAATGTTTACTGCATACCATCAAGCAACTTGAAGGTTTCAGGCATCTTGAAGTCTTCAAAAGTGAAATTCAGTTCTTCATCCAGGTATTCACCATCAGCATCAAACTTTGCCAGGATGCCACCATCAATATTGCAGTCCATGAAGACAACTGTCTGTCTGCCTGCTGCACTTGTAGGGTCATCATTGGTCACCTGAATTTCAAAATAGACATCTTCACCAGTGTCCTTGTATTTCAGCATCATTTCCCTGAAAATACTGGTGTTATAGTGGAAGGTTGCTGAACCAGTACCTTTCCAACCAGTTGACTTGTTTCCAGTTCCTGTTCTTCCAAGGATAGGAACTTCTGTCTTTGTCCTTTCAAAATTTGCTTCAAAATTGATTGCCTGCATGAAGTTGTATCTGTTGTTTCCAATTGTGATGAAACATTCTGCCAACTTTGCAGAAATGGAATCTTTTGCTTTCATTGTGATATTAGACATTCTGATTCACCCCTTTCTTACATCACTGTGACAGTCATATAAAGTTTTGCCATTGCATTGACAACAGTCACTGCATCCTGAACAACAACCGCTTTCTTTGTGTCACCCTGGGAAACCTTTACATCTTCATCAGTGAAGTTTTCAATTGCTCTGATGTCCTGCAACTGCTCATGATGCTTAACAATATCTGCCCAAAGACTGATTCTGCCTGCTTCATCATTTGGAACAGCACCAAGATATTTGGTGTTGAAAATCACTGCAATGTCATTTGCAATTTGGTCAATCACTCTGATTGTCTGATTGTCCTTGAAGATATATGCCTTTGTTTCCGTTTCCGTAACAAGGGAATTGATGTCTTCAAGAACTCTGATGTCATCACCAACCTGATGAAGTGTGAATTCACCTGCCTGAATTGCCTTTGTCAATTGTGTCTGTGTATAATCAACATTGACTGCAAATTCACCATCATAAACCTTGTTCAGATTTGATTTGTTCACTGCACATCCTGCTGAAATACCAGTCACCCAATAAACAAGGGATGCTTCTGACCATCCTTCATCAGATGTCTTGTTCTTCACATTGATAACACCTTCATAATCAGATGCCTTGTTATAAAGAATTACCTGGAACTTTGCACCGACTTCATCACGCATTCTTTTACAAAATGCATCATAAAGACTTTTGATGGTGTTTTCTGTGGTAACAACACCCATTGCATTAAATGAATAAGATTCAATCTTGTCCAAATATGCCTGGTGATTTGTTCCTGTTACTTCACTGTTTGTTCCACCTTCAAGTGGTGTTCCTGCTGTGCTTGAAAGTTCCGCACTGGACTTGAATGTCACATAATCATTTGCAACAAGGTCTGCTGCTTTTGCAACAGTCTGACTGTCAACCATAACAGTTCCAAGATAAGTGTTGACATCAAAAAGACTGTCATCATCCACATTCACCTGAACCTGAATCTTGATGTCATTTCCCCTTGTTCCTGCATACTTTGCAGTTGCAAAGGTATTGGATGCCTTAACACCATCACCATTCAATCTGTATGCAAACAGTGTGGTGATGTTTTTGAACAGGTCACGAAGACCTTTTAACTTGTCATTGGTGTAATCATAACCAAAGATTTTCATAGAATTCTTCTGAAAATCTGCATTTGTTACTTCAAACACTTCCCCTTCAATACCCCAATCAAGTTCAAGTGGCATTGTTGCATAACCCCTGTCAGACAATGTTGCAGTTGCAGTTGCAAGTGAAACAAAGTTGATATATGCACCAGGAAGCACTTTGTTTTGAACAGTAAATGTTCCACCGCCTAAAGCCATTTTACTTCACCATTCCTTTCATAAATTTTTCAATCATGTCATCCACTTCTTCAATGGACTTTTCTGAACCATCAGTCCAAAGGGCATTGATGACATCATGTCTGTTGTAATATTTGTTTGATGCAAGAATCTGTTCCTTGCTATACTTGGAAACAGCTTCCTGCACAACTTCTTTCTTTGCCATTCTTTCACCTTATCCTTTCACATCAGTGCTATAATCATAAGATTCCATTGTAGGTGTTCCTTCCTGCATCTTATACATGAACATGTCATAGTTCACAAAAAACGAAAGTACACCATCACTTGTTTCACTACTCATATTTGTTCCCCTGCACAAATCACCATCAACTGTCACCAGTTCCAGGCATTCAAACAACCTTTCCCTGACTTCATTGATTTCCTTGTTCTTTTCTTCACCTTTTGGAAAATAGTGAATGCAGAACTGATTTTTTCTGAAATATCTTCTTCCAAGGAACTGTTCATTTGTAGGATTCAGACATAAAATGGAAAAACAAGGTTCATTCAAACCTTGTTCAACTGATTCAGTATAAATTTCATAGTCATCACCAAATTCAGCATTGATTGCAACACTGATTCCATCAATGATTTTGTTTATCATCTGAAAACTTCACCCAACTTTCTTTTCAGTTTGTTTTCAAGAATCTTTGCAGCATCACCCTGAACTTCCTGTTCTGAAATGGTCAGCATAAATTTTCCTTCAACCCATCCTTCATGATTCCTGGTTCTATGACCAAATTCCACATAAGATGCATATTCAACTGGATTCACCACTTCAATAACATAAGTATTTCCATAATGATTCACACGCAATGAATCAGCATAAGCCTTTCCACCTTGTGTTTTTCCACCAGTCCAACCCCTGCGAAGTGTACCGCCTTTTTTTCCTGTGCTTGCAGGATATTGTCCAACAGGTGTCCTTTTGATAACCTTTGCAAGCAACCTTGCAGCCAGTTCTTTTGCACAAGATTCAATGAAGTCATTGATTTGGTCATCATTCAATGATGCTTCCATCTTCCTTCTGAACTCTTGCAATTCCCTAAAATCGACATTTCCACCGCTTGCCATTATGCCCACCCCTTAAAGATTTCAACCACTATTTCCTGGTGTGTGCTATAAGTTGCAGGAATACCACTGGACTTATAATCTGTGGTGACACCATTCTGTGTGATTGTTAGCTTTGAACCAGGCTTGACAACAATTTCAGGTGCAAGGAATACTTCTGTTACTTGGACAAGTGCGGATGCAGCATTTTCATTTGGATTTGTGTTGTTGATTGTCTTGAAAGACAATCTGCAAGGAATATCTTCCTGAACAATCACATCCTGAAAACCTGTTGATTTGTTATCTTTTTGAACTTTTTGGTGTTCAGTAATTGTGCATGTTCCTTCATACATGGATTCAATTGCTTTTCTTGCTTTTTTCACCATCTTATTTTTCTGAAACATATCAAATCACCTTCCCCTTGATTCATCAGATAGTTCACCAGTTGATTGAACCTGGATTCATCAGATGACCCTGCATCAAAATTGATTTGTGTGTCACCTTCTTTGATGCTTGTGACAGCACCATCCAGGTCAAGTTCACCAATGTCCAACTGTCCAGTCTGCTTTTTTGTGAACAAGAATTCACCACAAACCCTGTCAACTGCTGCATTAAATAAACCATCAGGGATTGAATCAGTGTTGCAAAAATTCTTGATGTGATTTTCAACTTTTTGCATACAAAAACATAAAACCCAACCATCATCTTCTTCCAGGTCATACCCAAAAGAAACCAGTCTTTTCAGAACCGCTTCATAGAATGGTTCTGAAAGACTGGTGTTGTTCATAATAGTCAGGATGTTTGCAAGAACTTTTTGAATCATTTCATTCATTCAGCAACACCCCTTTCATCAATTAACCCTTGGAAACAATCTTGCAAAGTGCAATTGCCTTGTGTGGAATTGCCTTTGTGCCATCATTGATGATGTTCCAGTTTGTTCCAGTTGCAAGGTCTGTGTTGGAAGCAGATGCAGTGATGGAAGAAGGTTTCTCAAAGGAAATACCATCAACACTACAAATGAATCTGTCACGCACATAAAGTGTGTCCTGACCACCATTTGTTTTAGGGTCACGACTCATTTCATAAGGAACTGCATCACCAATGTCATCCAGGATGATTGAACCATTACCAAGAACATAAGTGGTGTATGCAGTGTATGCTTCAACACCTTCTGCTGCTTCAACTTCTGTTGTAGGCATGTTGTCATCAATAAGAACAGTTCTTCCATTCCAGGTTGCAAGTGCAAGTTCTCTTTCAATACCATCTGCATCAGTCTGTGTCATGTACTTCAACAGCTTGATGTTTTCAAGGTTTGTTGCAACTTCACTGTGCATGATGACAAGTTTGAAGATGTTCTTGTTGTCACCGCCTGCTTTCTGAATTGCCTTGTTTAAGGTTGTAGAACCAACAAGTGCATCATCACCAGTGTTTCCAGTGATGTCATAGACATGCTTTTCAAGGAATTCCTTTGCTGCCTTTTCAGCAACACCAGTTCCAGTTGCTTTCATGCTGAAAACACCTGCAAGGATTGCAAGCATCATTGCCTGCTTAACATCCATCTTGTAGTCAGCAATCTGTGCAGCAACATTGTCCATGAAATCAGTACCTGCTGTGATGTTCTTGCTGAAAGACTTTTCAGTCCAACCATCCATTCTGCTTGCCACAATGAATCCCTGTTCATAAGTGGTTGTGTTGCTGCTCTCAATGTCATGTCCACCATCATTGTTCTGACTGGTAGAACCATCAATTCTGCCAAAGTAAGGAACTCTTGCATAAAGAGAACCAGTCTGATTTGCAAGGGCATCATGTGCATTCTGATTTGTACCAACTGCACCACTCTTTGCAAGTTCGTTTTTAGTTACATTAGGAATTCGGTCAACATACTTGCCGAATGCCTGGGGATTGAAACTTTTGGAATCAAATTTTGCCATTTTGTTTCACCTTTTCCTTTCATAAAATATTTTTGTGTGTTCTTGGTGCTTTAGATTTTTGCATCAGGATTTTCAGCAAGATATGCCATCATTTCAGAATAGGTCATCTTGGAAGTATCAACCCCATGGTCACCTTCTTCATTTCCTGATTCACCAGGTTTTGCACCTTTCACCTGGGTCTGCTTTTTAGCAGTAAAAAGGAACTTTGTGTCATCTGCCTTGGTAAGTGCTTCAATCTGTTCTGCAAGACCTTTCACTGTGCCATCATCAGCAAGTTCAGCCTTGTCCAAATCTTTCAGGAAAGGAACAACCGCCTTTGCATTGATTGCACCTGAACTTGTCAGTGCAGCTTCAACAGCAGCATCAACCTTCATTTTCTTGATTTCAGCAGCATGTGCTTCATCTTTTGCTTTATTGTCAGCCTGCAATGTTGCAATCTGCTGTTTCATTGCTTCCACATCACCTGTGGAATTCTTCAAGGTTTCAAGCTGTCCATCCCTGTCACGAAGGTCAAGTTCCAACTTCTTCTTTTCGTTGTTCACTTCATCAAACCTTGTCTTTGGGATGAAACCTTTTAGTTCTTCCTGGGAAGCAGCTTCACACTTCTTTGCAGTTTCTTCATCAATTCCTAACTTCACAAATTCTTCTTTTTTCATTTTTCAATACCATCCTTTCTTCAAAAACATTATTTTTTCATGGTTCAGTCCATGTTCATTTGAACTTGTTCTTTTACATCTGCAATTCTAAAAAGATGACTTTGGATTGAAACCCAAAAGATTCTTTGTGATTGTGGCTTTTATGTCATCCACCAGGACAATAAAAATCAGCCTTGCTGAAAGGAAGTTACTTCTGTGTCACCCCTGCACATTTTCATCTTCATAGATTTTTCAACAAGTCTGATGTTTTACCGCATTAAAAAAGCACCCTTTTCAGGATGCCTTTCATCAACAATTAAAATTTTCATCAAGTTCCATTCTAATGATGTCAACTGCAATCTTTTTCAGGTCATCAGGTAAGTCATCCAACTTTCTAATTCCCATGATAATGTTTTCAGTTTCATCATCAACATAGACTTTATATTTTTTCACAAGACCACGATTTTTCAAACCATGCAAGTGTCCTGTTACTTCACCAACCAATTCTTCTTTCAACCATGAACTATAAGGTGAACCTGCATTGAAATCTTCTTTTTTCATCTTCATAACATCACCATCCATTCAATTATAATACTTTTGTGATATATTTCTTCTTTGTTGCCAATGCTGCACGATTTAGAATAACATAAAAATCAATACCAGTATTATCACCATTATGTTTGATGATTGCATCATATCCCATTGCATTCATTGCTTTTCCAACTTCTTTGTTGAATGCATTGGTTTGATGTGGATTGAATAACAGTTTGCTGTTACTCTTTTTTGACATTTGTTTGAAAATGTCAACTGCATCTTCATAAGTGATAACCCTTGCATCAGATTTTAGTTTAAATTCTATTATAACACCACCATGCAACTGTTTTCCACCACCTGTGGCATAATTCCATGCGATTTCCTTATATGAAGGAGCAGCATAAGCAACACCATCACCATATACACCCCTTGAAGGGAATGGTGAATCACCATTGAAAAATTCATCAGCCATTTCCTTTGTTGTGGAAGTGGTTGTGATGTCCTTTCTCAAATGTGATTGTGGTGCAATACCACGATACAAAGTAGGTGATTGAATTGCATCATATTCAGCATCAGGAAGAATTGAAGGTTTTCCATCTGCTTGAATAGTTCTGTGAAATTCTTTCATTGCAGAAACCCATTCATCACCTTTTCTGACTGACAGATTATTGCAATTACTTTCACCAATGTTTTCAATGATAAGTTTTTCCCTATCCATCATGGTCTTTTCAAGAACATCCATTGATGCATCAGTGATTTTCTTTTGCACATCAGCTTTTCCTATTGAATAGAATAATTCATCACCTTTTTGATAAAAGTCAATATAAAATGATTGATTGTTCTTTCTTTGGAATGAAAAACCAATATATTCAGCATCAAGTGCTTTTGCAATTTCATCCCTTTCAATATTTTCTGTTGACCCTTCCACATATCTTTGCACTTCATAATCACCTTTTGCAAGATGGAACTGTTTTCCATCCATAGATGTATATTTCAGTTGCGTTTGTGTTTCAGCAGGTAATTCATCCCATTCAACAGTGTTTCTTTTATTTAAAGTCACAACCTTTGCTTCTTGACCATACTTTTCACCAATAGATTTGACAGTATGTCCACCAGTTGCAGATTTATAACCACCAACTGTCACATCAAAGTCAATATCAACTGGTGTTCTGATTCCTTCCAAAGGTGCTGATTTTACAAATTTGTTCTTCCATTCATGATAGGTCATATCAGATGGAACATAGTATGTTTTACCATCTTCACCCCTTGCTGCCCTTTCACCGCTTCTGCCCCATTCATCATCAAAGTATGGAACAGTTGTTGACCTGCACCAAACATGAAAAGGTGGTGCAGTGACACCAGGTTCAAAGTCCTTCATAGGGAAGTGCTGTCCATCCATGTTCTGACATATTTCAGAAGTGTGACTGTCCAGTGTTGCGACAATCTCAAATTCTTCCACATCCAGGTCATTGAATGCATCCTTCTGTGCAGCACTGGAAATGAATGCCTGTTCAGTCATCACAAGTCTTCCTGCTGCATACTTTGCATTTTTGGTCTTGTCTGCAACATACTTTGACAAAGTTCTGATTGCTTCATCAGGTGCTTTTCCCTGAATGATTGTCCTGGTCAGTTGCTGATGCAGTTCATTGACCATTGTTGTCTTTGATTGCCACACCCTGTCTGAAAAGGTCTTTCCATCTGCTGCCCAAGGTTTTGAAATAATCTTTTGCAGCTTCCTTTCATCAATCTGACCTATTTCCCAACCAATATTGAAACCCTTCTGCACTTCAAAACATGTGTGATAATATCCTGACTGATAAAGGTGCTTGACCATACCATCCAGGGAATCAAGTTCATTGCCAAAAGCAACTTCCAATGATTGCTGTGTCCGAAGTTTCAAGGCTTCCAGTCTGCTGATGTGGAATCTTGCAGATGCATTTTCCAGTTCCTTCATCCACTGCTGATTCATTGCATTCTGCTGTCCATATTTGATGTATTCCTGGACATCCCATTGCAATTCTTTCAGTTCAGCAGCAGACAACTGTTTTCTTGCTTCTGTCATTGTGATTCCATTGTTCTTTGCATATCTTGAATACCAGGATTCAATCTGTGCCTGAATCTGTCTTTGTGCCTTGTCAAATGCAGGTTCAATCTGATGGAAGGTTCTTTGACCATAAGCATTGTTTGCTGCTTCAAGGTCTGAAAATCTTTTCTTCCAGTATGCAGATGATTTTTTCTTCTTTGCCATTATTCATCACCTGCACCTTCCTGTCCTTCTTCATCAGCACCAGGAACATTCTGACCTTGCATCATACCAAGACCAAATTCTTCCATGTTCTTCTGCTTCTGTTCATCCAGTCTTTCCAGTTCTGCCTGAACATCATCAACCCAAGGATGCTGTGCAACAAGTGTTTCATCACTGATGATTCCAACAGACTTGCTGATGTTATCAATGACTTCACCTTCATTCAGCATCATATCCCTATTGAATATGATTTCCACTTCTTCCTGTTCAAAGTCACCCATTCCAATGTTGAAAAGATGCATATTCAAGAACCAAAGAAGTTCTTCAAAGGATGCCTGATATTCAGTTTCCATTCCATTTGCATCCAGGTCAATGTCAGAATACATTGATTGAATGTTCATTTGGTTTGGTGTTCCACTCATTCTATCATCTTTTGCATCATATCCCATTGCATTTTCAATGATTGCCTTTTTGAATAGTTCAATGATGGACTTGTAATTTTCAGAATTGACTTCCACTTGAAGTGTTCTGACATCACCGCCTGCACCATCCACTGTTCTGACCTTCACTGCACCATAGGTTGCAAGGTTCTTTCTGAATTCACCAAGATTTTCACCATCATAGTTCACAAGAACCAAAATTGTGTTCCTTGTGTCTTCTTCCATCTGATTTTGGAAGTTGGATTCAATCAGGTTCAGACCATCCTGCAAGGACTTCACCATTTTAATCAATGGGATTTCCTTGTTGTTATACTTGAAAGGAATCAAAGGAATCTTTGTCCAGTTGAATCCCTGGTCTTCAATGCTGAAATATGGAACATGCTGTTCACCATCAGGTTTCAGTGTTCCACTGTCAGTCAATTCAAAATAAGAAACCCCTGATTCATCATAAACTTCAACCTTTGTGATGATTTTTTCTGTGTCACCCACATATCCAACCACTTCATAGATTCTGATGAAATATTCCAGTTCAGTGTGTTCTGCATCCTTCCATCCTGGAATAATTTCCCAAGGTCTGAACCGCTTGAAGATGAAATTGCCCTGGTCATCATACATAGGGAACAACCAACCAATTCCACAATTCAATGAATCTTCACCAACAGCTTTCAATGTTCTCATGAACCGCTTGTTCAAAAACTGTTTCAGAATCTTCAAATATGCTTCATTGTCACACTGGATAGTGAAAGGTTGACCCAACAAATAGTTGTTCTTTTGGTCAACCATCTTTTTATACTGATTGTCAACAATTCTGTTGTTTGGAAGATTCTTGACCACTTCCAATTCACCATCTTTTCCAATGACTGTCCTTTCCCTGGACAAGATGTCATGACATCCATCAAAGTATTTTTCACCATCAAGCATTTCTTTTCTTCTTTTAGAAATCTTGAACCGCCTGATTTCAGCTTCAATGAACTGTTCATCAGTGATTCTTGATGCAGCACCTTGTTTTAGGATGTTCCCAAATCTCATTGCTGCATTTACAAAATTAAACATGTATCATTCACCCCCTTTCAATAAGTGATTCAGCCTGTTCAAAGGCAATTTTCATTCTTGGGAACATGTTTGCAATCCAATCAACAATTTCTTCATTGGATGCCCAACTGTTTTCAGCAAGACCACATTCGGAAAGAAAAGCATGAACCAATTCATGCCTAATGACTTTCTTCTTGTATTCCTGCATGTTTTGTTTTGCCATTGCATCACTGCAATTCATGGAATCAATGACACACATCTTGATTGTGTCATCACAATACCCATCACACTGTTCAAGTGCAGGGTCATCAACTTTGTTTGATTCCTGGATGGTGTACATAGTTCCAAGCACATTCACCTGCATGTCATCAACCCCTTTCATACACATAATAAAATCAGAACCCCATGAAATAAGCATTTTCACAGGATTCTGTTACTAACAAGATACTAATATCAATCAAAACTGAATGTTTCACCCTTACTTAATGATTCAAGTGCATACCGCATTGCATCCATCAAGTGGTTGAAATCATCAATAGGTTTGTTCAGGGTCTTTCCAAATTTGTCCTTATCCCAAGTATAGTTGCTTATTTCAGTAAGGAAATTCACACACCTTGGATGAATAACAATCTTGAACCCCTGAATGAAGTCAATACCATTGTTCACTGAATCCTTGCCTTTCCTTGCACCTTTGATGTGGGAAAGACCCAGGTCACGCAACCTGTCAATGGACTTAGGTTCAGCACTGTCTGCTGTGATTTTCTCTTTGGAATATCCCATTCTGAAAATCTCTTTGTATATGGCTTCATTTTGCATCCCTGGTTTGTACATTTCATCAAACACATAGATTGTTTTACCAACAAGGTCAACCATTCCACACCAAAATGCAGAAGGGTCATTTGTATAACCAAAGTCAAGACCAAATGCAGACTTGATTCCTGCAATCTTCTTGATTTCTTCAAGTTCAAAGGCTTGTTCAACCCAGTTTTCAAATACAAGACCATCCACAATTCCCCAGTTTCCAAGTCCTGCAACAGCATATCTTCTTGGGTTCTGTTTCTTCATGGTTTCAAAGACCTTCTTGTCTGCTGCATCCAACCATTCATTGCATAAGTAGTTAGTTGTCAGGGCAAGAATATCAGGGTCAGGTGGTGCATCAAAGAACCGCTTCTTCATCCAGTGATGTTCATTCCAGGGGTTGAAGGTAAGGGTTATTTGCTTAAACAAACCTTCATCAACCTGACCACGAATAGATTCATCCAGGATGTCAAAATCTGATTCATTTAATATTTCATAGGCTTCTTCAATCCACATCCAACATAGTGAACCAATATCAACTGTGATTGAAGTTACTTTCAAAGGGTCATCAAGACCCCTGAAATATATCTTTTGACCTGTTGGAAGGTATTCCATTTGTAAAGGTGATTCAGTAATTTTCCAATGGTCTTGAACACATAATCTGTTGATTGCCCACTTCAATTCTGTAAAGCAGGAATCTTTCAAGGTTCTGAAAGTCTTTCTGATGACCAGTAAGTTTGCACCAGGGTATTTCATCATATTTGTGATGTACCAAAGGGCAGTGGTCTTTGATTTTTTGGAAGCACGACTTCCTTTTATAACTCTGTATCTTCCCTTGAAGTGCCAAAATTTGTTGTACCCTTTACCAACTGCTTTCTTCAAGGAAATGTTCAACTTTGAAGCAGCCAATAAAGAACACCACCTTTCAAATTTGGCTTAATAAAAACAAACCCTTGATTTTATAGGGTTTGAAGTGTGTTTTGTTACTAACCTGATATTATTCATCATCTTCATCCATGTCATCTTGAATGACAACAGGGATTGCACCTTCAATTTTGAACTTATCACTGAACATTCCAAGGTGTTTTCCAAGCAGTTCCAAAGCCTTAATTTTATCATAAGTCTTGACTTCTCTTTCAGTGATGTCACCATCTTCTGTTGGGATAGTCTTGACCTTGACTGAACTGATTGTTGCTGTGTCATCCCTGGTTGCTGTGTCCTTGACTGTTGCTTCATCAAAGTTGATGATGTCAGCAGGGTTCACAAAGGCAATCCTTGCAAGTTCATTGATTATTCTGTCAGCACTGATTCCAGTCCTTCTTGACCTTTCAGCAAGTGCCTTTTCTATTGAATTTTTAATTTCAGGTTTTTTCAGGTTTTCTTCACCTATACTATAAGCAGTCTGTGTTGAATATCCTGCCCTGATTGCTGCCTGTGTTGCATTCAAATCAATCAGGTATTCATCAACAAACAACTGCTGCTTCTTGGTCAATTTCCTTGCCATGTATGCAACACCCCTTTCTTTTACATAAAGAAAAACATCAAGGGAATCCCCCTTGATGTTTATATCTATTATATATAATACTACTGTTCAAGTTGGCATACAATCGCATACAGTGACAAAGTATGCCATATTTTAAGAAGGAATCTTCACATTGCTTAGTGCAGTGGAATGAATCCTGTGTGCAGTTCTCAAAGATACATTCATCTTTTCACATACCTGTTCCCAGGTATAAAAATTTATGTATCTATCATGCAGTAATAATCTTTCATCAGGATTTTCAACTGCATTGATGACTGTTCTTATTTGTAATTTCAAAGCAAACAATTTGCTTATATCAGCATTGATTGAATCTTCAATTTCAATAATTTTAGCAATTATATTCACAAACCCTGCATCACCTGAACTTTTACTGCTCTGAATCTTATCCTTAGAATAGTCTATTCCTGGAATGCTTGAAGCTGATTCCCTTAATGCAGACAGTTCTTCCTGATTGCTTTCAATCAATTCATTCAATCTATATGCTTGTTTCAAATATTGTTTTGCATTCATCAAATCACCCTTTCTGTTTTTATTTGTTCAAGGTAAAAGGGAAGATACACATTGACCTTGAACAGTGTGGAAACCCCTTGAAATCAAGGCTTTTTTCAGTTCAAGCGTTCAAGCGTTCAAGGTTGGTGACTATTACTCTATATATAATTTATTTTTAAGGATTTTTTACGATAATTTTCCCTTTATATTTAGAAATAGAATTAACCTTGAACACCTTGAACACTAAGGTCTGCAACCCCTATATAATCAGGCTTTTTCACTGTTCAAGGTGAACTTTTTTACCTTGAACATCACCTTGAACAATTTTACTGACCTTGAACTTTTTGCAGCAAGAACCTGAACATCAGAATGTAATCATCTTTACTGATTGCTTTTTCATTCGCACCATCAGCTAATGCTTGACACATCTGCATCTTCTGTTCATCAGTAGCAGCTTGCCATTTGTTCAAATCTATCATGACCATCTTCACCATTCCTTTCACATGTTGGGGAACACATTTTTGAATATTAACTTTCAATTAACAATCCAATACTTTTGAAGCATACATGTCAGCAGTGTGTGTCCAAAGCACTGTTTCATACTTTCTGATTGCTTTGTCAAAAGCATCCCATGAAGATTGTCCTTCATAAGCACCCATGTGAAATCTAATGCACATGATTTCTTCTTCTGTTAAAGTCATAAACTGTGAAAGTAGAATGATTGACTTTTCAGCATGACCCTTCAAGATACAATCATCATTGTGAATGAAGTGAATTTGTCTACCTTTGACATCATCTGAACCAAAATACTGAACACCTTCTTCATCCACTACTGTCAAATAGTTGTCGCACTTACAAAGGTCATGAAATAGACCGACAATCCAAGGTGATTCAGGTCTTGTCCACTTTAACCCTAATGAATCAGTCATTTTGACCAATTGTTCTGTGACTGCCAGTGAATGGTCGAACAAACCGCCTTCATAAGCACCATGATATTTTGTAGAAGCTGCCTGGGTAAAGAAACCATTGAATGTCAACCAGTTCATAAATTCAGGTGAAATCAATTGTTTCCCTGACTGGTTCATCATGTTCAGAAACAGTTCAATTCTTTTATTAGTTGTCAGCATTGCCATCATCAGCACCTTCTTCCATAAAGTAGATTTGTGATTCTGTGGTAAGTAGGACAGGGGGAACTGCTGCACCCTGGATGTATAAGAACACCTTTCCTGTTTCCTGAATCTGCTTGATTTCATCAGGGGAAAGTTCCCATACTGATTCAACACCTTCTTCACCGTTGTTTGCATTGGTGTATTTGGTCACTGGTAGGTCATGACAACCTTCCAATGTATATACTGCATTTGTTGTTTCTGTTGCTACTGGTTTCATATTAAACCGCCTTTCTAATGATATAGAATATTTTATTTGATTCTTCTAATTGGTCTAATCGTAAATAACCAATTAAAACAGCAGAATTGTTAAAAGTATCAACTTGATAAATTTCAGATGTAGAATCTTTCAGAAATTCTGTCACAGCTTCATTTTTTGATATAAACTGGAATTTCTGTGATTCATATTGTTCAATTCTATATTTCAATTCCTTTATTTGACACATCAATGCTTCTTTTTCATCCATATCAATCACCTGAATTCCTTTCCTGAATTTTTGTGTCTGACTTGGATTCTGCCGATAAATTCAAACCCTGATAGTTCAACAAGGTTCTTCAATGTTGTAATCAACATGTGAACTTTTCTGTCCATTTCAGATTCTTCCTTGATTATTGGTTTTAGTGCATGAAATGCAGTGGGGTCTGCATATCCTTCTGAATTGAAATATGGATTCTTATTGTTTCCCATCCTTCACACCCCCAATTTTAATGTCATCAAAGATGACTGGAATCAATGTTTTCAGTTCTTCAAGTAGGGGAATAGTGACTTCCTTCATCTGTGGGTGTGCTGCACCTGTTGCATCTGCTGCCCTCAATTTGAAGAAATGTCGCCATTCTCTAAGGTTTGCAGTCATCACAATTTCAGTTTTCAAGCTGTTTGGAAGAACACTTCTTGCTTCCTGTGGGGTGTACCCAAGTTCAAGCATCTTCAAATATTCTGCTTCTGCTGATTTCATTGTGTTCAACCATGCTTCCCAACCAGGGGATTTGTATTTCAGGAAGAAGGGAAGGATGAAGGTCACATCTTTGTCATCCCTTCCATAATTGCAGTACCTTGTTGATTCCTGGGCAAAGGATGCAACCCTGTGTCTTACCAGTTCATGACTGATACCCCTATCAACCACAAATTTCACTGAAAAGGAAACATGTTCAAGCATTGCTTCATGACCTCTTTTAATCAGTGCAGCAACCATCTTTGGTGCTGATTCATCTGTGATTTTGTCTTCTGATTTGTAACAAGTTCTTGCTATAAGTTCAATCTTTCTAAGTATTGCTTGACCATCTAATTCATCAAGAATGATGGTATGTGCTTGAATTGCTTGCATTAGATGTCACCTTCCTTTCTATGGATGGACTTATCTGCATCAAATCCATCAGGGTATCTTTTCATAAGTTTGTCAACATTCATCTGCATGATGGTTTCAAGGTCATAACCAATTGCATCTGCTGCAACTGCTAAGTACCAGGCAATGTCACCAAGTTCTTTTGCCATGTGTTCTTTGTCAAGTTCATGACCCTGGAAAAGATGCTTCTTCACCATGTCAACACATTCACCTGATTCACCTGCCAACCCAAGAACCCCATTCAGGATTCTTGGATATTGTTCATTCATTCCGCTTGCTGTTCTTAAAGCAGCCTTTTGATATTCATTGATTTTCATTACATTGATTTCCTTTCTGCTATTTCAGCCATTTTTGCAGCATTTAATCTTGTATCACCATGAACCCTGCTATAAGACAGATAACCATTCATTCTGTCAATCTTAGTTAGGTTTGTACTTCCACACTTAGGGCAAACTTCCATGTTAAGTTCCTGATGACCACAATCATCACAATAGGCAAGGGAAAGGTTGACCCCTTCATAATATCCCATGTCCATTGCCCTTCTGACCATTGTTCTGATTGCATCAGTATTGTAATTCAAAGGGTATCTGACATATTGAATCTTTCCACCATTGCAGAAATCCCAAAATTTATATTCCAGGTCTTGTTTCTGAATAGGGGTGATGTCTTCTGTCACATGACAGTGGAAGCTGTTTGATACATAAGGTTTATCACTGACCTTTTCAATGATTCCATATTGCTTTCTGAACTGTTCAATTTGCAATCCACAAAGGGATTCAGCAGGTGTTCCATAAATGGCATACAACCAACCATCTTCTTCCTTGAACTGTTGAACCTTGCTATTGATGTATTTCAGAACTTGCAGTGCAAATTCACCATCTTCTACAATAGACTTTCCATTGTAAAGTTCTTGAAGTTCATTCAATGCTGTGATTCCAAATGATGCGGTCATTGGTTTCAATATAGGCTTGATTTTGTCACCAGGTTTCAGGTGTCCACCATAGAAGCCACCTTCACAGAAGGCAATTGGATTGACCGAAGCACGAAGTTCACCAAGATATTCATAGGTTCTTTGATGAACACCCCTAATCATTTCAAGGTAGTAATCAAGTACCCTATAAAATGGAACATTTTCTTTTCTTGCTCTTGCCAATATCATTGGTAGGTGAAGACTAACTGCACCAACATTGAACCTTCCAACAAAGACTGGTTTGTCATTATCATCAGCAGGGTACATTCCACCTTTTTCATACCAAGGGGAAAGGAATGCCCTGCATCCCATAGGACTGACAACCCTTCCATATTTCTTGTACATAGAAGGTACATAACCTTCACCAGTCAGTGACAACCAATCAGGGTACATGGTCTTTGCACTGCAAGCAATTCCTGCTTCAAATACATCTTCATTGATGCAGCCTTCACCATGAATGTTTTCATCATATAAGAAGACCAGTTTGGGGAATAGAACAGGTTTCTTGCTACCATCTTTCCCTTGACCCTTAGAATGTACTTCCAAAAATGTGATGGATGCCATCTTTTCAAAATTGCTTGTACCAAGTCCAAAGGTCATTGTGATGAATGGGTAATCACCCCTTGAAGAACCAACAGTGTTCAACTTCATTTCAATTCCCTGAAAGCCTTGTTCATAATCTCTTTTAACCTTTGCGGTTGCTCTTTCTATGGTGTCAATAGAAAGATTTGATTCATCTTTTATATCCATGATTTCATCAATGTATTTTGAATAGGACTTTTCTGCATAAGGGGCAAGAATCTTGTCTACTTCTGCAACAGTGAATCCACCATACTGTTGTGATGCAGTTGCAAGGATAATGTCACCAAGTACATCAAAGGCAGTGTCCAGGGTCTTTGGTTCGTTATACCAAACATTACCCATTTCAAAGCCACCCTTCATGATAGAACCAACATCACACAAGCAGCAGTTCATGGTGTCAAGTCTTGCTGACTGGTCATGAATGTAAATATATCCATCCTTGCAGGCTTGCAGTTCATCCTTTGTCATGAAGAATCGTCTGTACAATCGTTTGTTCAACTCATTGAAAATCAAACACCTTTTGGTTGCAACCAGGCTTGAGTCAGTGTTTGCATTCTCTTTGTCACCAATGAACCTGATGCTTTGACTTTCCATATAAACTTCATCCATCAGGTGAACAAAGTCTTTCTTGTAATTCCTATAATCTTTATAGGATTTTGCAATCACAGGGTTGAATTCTTCCAGTACATGTTCCACAATGTTGTGCATTTCAGGAACAGGAATATTTTCAAGACCCTTTTCAGTTATAGCAGCAAGTACCTTTTGACAAATGACTTCATGGTCTGCTGCTGAAAGTTCAATCATCACCCTTTTGGAAGACTTAGTGACTGCATTGATTATCTTTTTTGAATCATAACTTTCAATAGTTCCATCTTTTTTAATGATGTTCATATAAAATCACAGTTCCTTTCTTTATAGATTCTTGAATGTCAATAACCCTTTGGTTTGTACTTCCTGCCCAGGGATAATTGACATCAGCAAGTTCTTCTTTGAACCTTCCATCAACCAGTACATTAGCATATTTGATGATGTGGGGAAGGTATTTATTTCCATGAATTTCTTCCCAGGTGTAACCTGTGTAAATCCAAATAGTTTTTGAAGGGAATTGTTGCTTGATGTCTTTAATCAAGCAAAATACTTTTCTCCTGTTTACAAGGTGAAGTGGGTCACCACCACTGAATGTGATTCCTGAAATGTGCTTCTGCTTCAAAGCGGAAAAGATTTCATCCCTTGCTTGTGCATCAAAGTTGATTCCATTGTCAGGATTCCAAGTCAAGGGATTTTGACATCCCTTGCACTTGTGTTCACATCCTGCAAGCCAAAGCACAACCCTGATTCCTTCACCATTTAACATGTCATCATGCGTTATGTTGTGATAATTCACCATGTTCACCTTCTTTCAACTTTGCCTTCAAATGCTCACAATACATCAGTGCATCAATCAGTTCTTCCTGCAAGTATCTGATTGTATCTTCTGTTGTAAGGACTTTATTGTCTTCAAGTCCTTGACCATAGTTTTTCATACCTTTCTGCCTTTGTTCAGCAGCAATCTGTTCAATGTTTTCCCAATAAGGATTTTTCAAGACACTTTACTTCCTTTCTGTGCATAATTAAGACACTTTTTGGTTACAATAATACTATTCAGATACAAAAACCCTTCTTTTCTTGCCATTGACCCTTTTATCAACAATGACAAATTTGAAGTATTTTTTGACCTGCTTTGAGAACTCACCACTGGAAAGTGGTTGGATGCTGTTTTCAGAACAGTATGTTGTGTATTGTCTGTAAACATCATTTGTTGGTTCATTCTCAATGTCATCCTTGTCAGTTTCTTTGAAGAACCCAAGGATGGGGTTGTTCGTTTCTTCATAATCATCCAATTCACTTTGAACTTTTGCAGAAGTAGTGAACTTTCTGTGTTCAAGAACTCTTTTCAATCCCTGAATACCAATTTGAATCATGTATTCCATTGATTCTTGACTTTTCAGGTCATCACCAATGTATGGTTTAAAATCATCACCCATAGATTCCTTGGTGAACTGTGCATTGAATGGTACAATGACCAATCTTCTAAGGATAGCGGTTGAATCTCTGCCTTTACCGATTCTTGGAATGTTGTTTGCACTGAATATCAGCTTCACATAAGGTTCAAAGTCAAACTTTGGTTGACCCTTTTGTTCTGCATCAATGGTTTCACCAGTGACAATTTTTTTGAATTCAGCAGCATCAGTGATAAATTCATCTGAAATGTCATCACCGATATTTGCCATTTTTCCAAACATCATGACTGTGCTGAATCTATCACCCAACTTTTTAAGGTCAAGAACAGAAGTGTTTCTTTTCCCAAGCATTGTTTTCAGCATGTTCAAGAAGGTTGATTTTCCGTTTGAACCTGAACCAGTAAGAATGAAAGCCTTGCCAAGTTCATTTCTTCTGTAAAGACAATAACCAACCATTTCTTCAAGTAGCATCCTGATTTCAGGTTCATTGCAAGCAATGTTGTTCAACACTTGGTCAGTATCTTCAAAATAAGCATTTGGGTTGTAATCCCAATCAATTTTGTTAGTGATGACATGTTCATGTGTAAAGGGAACAAAATTGTCATCATGAATGTTATATAAACCATTTCTGAATGCAATTAGATTTGCAGGTGCAGCAGGTGTGTTTTCCCTAATAAGAATATCAAGGTAAGCCATAACTTCTGACCGCTTTGCTTTGTTCAACTGTGGGATATGCCCAATCATTGCTGATTCAATTTCAGCTTGACCAGGTATATAAATCCCATCTTTGTACAAATGTAATTGGTTGTTGATTCTGATGATGTGATGGTTGTTCTTTAAGAACACTGCAAACTTATCAAACAAGAATGTTGTACCCTTAAAGAATATAGGCTTTGAAAAAGCATCATCACGAAGAATCACTTCAATTTCATCATCTGACAATGGTTCTTTCAGGACAAATTGGTTTATCATCCTGATTGTTTCCCTTGCTTCTTCAACAGAAAAGTCACTACTTTGTAAGGTCAATATGTAGTTGAACAAAGCCTGATTTCTTCCATCACCTGCATCCATGTTGATGAATTCCATGTTTGACTTCACTGGAAGCATCCATTTTGGAACATCATCAGCTTGTTCCTTTTCCGCTGTGTCATAGATGATTTTTCTTTCTTTACCACCATACTTCAATACTGAATATGAATTTCTTTTCCCCAGTTTAATATCAGCAGAAATGCCAATTGCCAGGGAAGCATGGGTTCTGTTACTTTGAACCAGTTCAGGGTTGTTGAATAAAAAATGTTTGCCCCTGGTAGTTTCATAGACCCTGCATCTTAGTTGTTTTTCTTTTACGATACTGAACAAGATTTCACTTGATTCAAATTCATCCACATCAATCAGGATGGTGTCTGTTGCCAATATACCTGCAAATTCAGGTAAAGATTGAACTTGCTTATAGTTTTTGAAATCAGTTCTATTCTTGAACTTTTCTATGCACTTTTTGTCTTTTGTTTCAACATAACCTTTGAAAAACAACTTTCAATCACCATCCTTTCTGTTTGAATTTTCTGCATCACACCACCCCAAAATCCTTTAATCTTTTGTTGGCAAGTGCAATGTACCAATCTTTGTCCAGTTTACTTGGTGCTTTAATACCATTTACATCATCATTGAAGATGAAACAGTGTAATGGTGAATTACTTATTTTTGCAGGTCTACCTGTTGCAGCATGAATTTTCTGCACACCTGCATCTGAATCAAGTTTTGAAGCAAAGATTCTGATGCACTTTTCTTTGATGACCTTATCACCATGCAAAATTGTTGTGTATTTTCCACTGATTTTTGACACCAACTGAAATTCCTTCAAGTCCTGACATCCATTGATGGTCTGTTCAACAGGGATGTTGTGAACCATGTATTCAATCAGTGCCTTGTTGATAATTGGTAGGTCATAATCAAGGTTTGAAAGTTTCTTGACATAAGCACCTTTTGATTTGTGCTTTCCTGCTGCATCAACAATGATGTAATTGTTCACATCTTTTTGAAATACTTTTCTGTATTCATCAAATTCCAATTGAAGGTGGGTTCTTTCTTCCCATTCATGACAAATATCATCAATCAGATAATAAGTTTCATCTGAACCATCAGGAAGTTTCACCAGTACACCATCTGTGTTGGATTGAATTATTTGACAGTGTGGTTCAAGTCTTTCAATCAAGTCAAGCAGTAGAAGCTGCCCATAAACACAAACCCTGTTTCCTTGTAGTGGGTCATATAAACCATTGTTTTTGTCTTTCAATACACCATAGGTGGAATTCAATACCAGTTTCAAAGGTGCTTGCAGCGGATTCTTTTCAGCTTTGTATTTCAACCTTTGATGATAAATTTCTTCATACTTCTTTGGGTCTTTCATGTTTCGACTATGCAGGTTATATTGAATCATCAGTGAAGGGTATAGTGAAGCAACATCCATGTTCAAGAAGTAACCTTCACCATGATATTTGTCAATTGCCCCATGTACACCGCCCCAACCAAACTGGTGTGGAACACCTGCAATCATGATGTCAAGTTGTGTTTTTTCCAAAGTCTTTTTCCCTGGGATATGCTTTACATAGCATCTATTGTTTGGGTCTTTGTACCAGTCCACAACCTGGGTATATTTTTCAATCCTCATAGTGGAAGGGAAGTCAATGTCAAATTCATCATCATGTGGTTTCTGTGTCGCATCCAATATGATTGCTGAAAGCTGTGGTTTTGTTTTGGAAATCAAGGATAAATCCAAAGGCTTTCCTTCACATGCCAACTTTACAAGACCCCTGTGTGCTTCAAAATCTTCCTTTCTTTGAAGGAAAACTTCAATTGTTTGTTCAACATCATGTCTACAATATTTCACTGTTTCATCAAGTTCTGCCTGGGTCAATTTGCGGTCAATGTCAAATGGAACACTGGATTCCTTGATGTTGTTCCCCATGCTGCCTTCAAAGAATTTCAATCCCCTGTCAACATTACCCATGACATCATAATTGTTCAGTGGTATTTTTCGCATTAAGGAAGAAAACTTCCATCCAGGATTTCCTTTGACAATAATGAAGTCATTGATTCTTTTTGGGTCAAAACCACAAAGGATGCCTTTGAAAATGTACTGGTCATAGTGCCGACTATTGAACCCAACCCAAATTTCATTGATATTTTCCTTGTGCAGTTTTGCAAGTGCATCAGGGTCATTGATGATGACATGTTCTTTTCTTTGGGTCATGTCAATAACAACAACCAACCAGTCTTCCTTGAATACTTCAAAGTCATAGAATAACAATTCTGTCACATCCTTTCTTTTAGGAAGCAGGGGAAGGAAAGAATCCTTCCCCCTTATCCTGAATCAATTAGTCTTCAAGTGGGTAAACTTCTGTGATTTCATAAGTGCTGAAATCTTTCTTGCCCTTCTTGTAAGAAAGTGCAAATTCAAAATTGTCATCAATTGCTTCAAAGATGTCCATAAGTAATTCACCATACTGCTTATATGTTTTGAACTCAATAGCAGGTGCATCTTCACCGCATTCAGCAGTCATTGCACGAAGCATTTCATTCACAATGTGAATTTGGAATCCCTGTGTGATAACCTGGTTCATGAAAATCAAGCTGCCTTTGTATTCACCATCAGAAACAATCTTGAACCAAATGGAAACCATAGGGTCACCCTTCTTGGATGCAACCAATTCCAACTTCTGAACACCAACTTCATAATCACCATGTGGAACTTCTTTATAGCTGCCAGTTCCGTTTTCTGCTGCTTCCTTCACATCATTTGCAAGACCTTCTGTATCAACACTTGCATCCCATTTGCTAAAAATATCGTTATTTGCCATTTTAATCACCTTTTACCTTTCAAATTTTAATTAGTTTAATAGTGCAATAGTCAAAGCCATTGCCTGTTCTTCTGTGAATCCAACTGCCACAAACTGGTCAAACTGCATCTTTGTGTACTTTGCCATTTCAGTGACATCCTTCTTGATTGCTGATACTTCATCATGGTTCATTGAACCACTACAAGGTTTTGAACCTTTTTGCTGTGCTGCCTGTTTAGCAGCTTCCATCATGATTGCTTTGATAAATTCATCCATTAGTTTTCACCCCTTCTTTTTCTGCTTCTTGTTTTTGGTGCTTCATCCTTTGCAGGTTCAGCATCAGCAACAGGTGCATCTTCTGTTTTGGAATCCTGAACTGGTTCAACATCTTCCTTTGCAGGAACATCAGGTTCAGAAGCATCATCAGAAGTCATATTTTCTTCATCTGACTTGGTTTCAGGTTCAGGTGTAGTTTCTTTCTTGCCCCTGCCTTTGCGGTCAGTTTTCGCTTTATCTGACTTGCTTGAATCAGGTGTGGATTCACCCTTCATCTTTGCAACTGCTGCCTTGTTTGCTTCATCATAGACACCCAGGAATTCATCATAATCAAGGTCAATTTCATTGGTTGTGGTTGTAAGTCTGCCACCACCAAAGATGACTTCATTAGTCTTAAAGGAAAGAACCCTTTTACTGTCATCAGCAATGACCCTTGCCACAATATCAACCATTCCTGCAACCTTGTTTGCAGCTTTATCTTGCAAGTTCGGTTTGATGGAAGTGATTTTGTCACCGCCCTTTTTGGTGATGTCCTTGCTTGTATCTTCATGGGAAATCAGAATGATGTTTTCATAGTCCAAAGCCATCAATCTTTTCAGTGTGGAAAGGAATTCTGTTCTGACCTTATCCCATGCCCTGAAACTGTCATCAGATTCATGGGTAATTCCCATTTGGTCATACATGTACAATCTGCAATATTCATAAGTATCTTCAAGAAGGTCAACAATGATTGTCTTGAACTCATTGTCCTTCTTTTCCAGTTCACTGATGACATCCTTGAACACCTGCCATGCAAGGGTTCTGTTGGTCATTCTGCCAGTGACCTTGATTTCATCCTTGATGCTGATATAAGGTGCATCAACAAACTTGATGTTGCCATCTGTGTTCAACATAAGTGGGTCAGGGAACTTGTTTGCAAAAGTGGTTTTTCCACTGAAAGGTGACCCATACAACCAAACAACTTTCTTTTCAACCTTTTCAATATTTCTTCTTTCTTTACTTGGTAGATTCATAAAATCTTCCCCTTTCTGACAATAAATTTGATATTCACAATAGTTACATAACCAACCAGGTTCTTTTGGGAAGTCCTGTTCTTCCAACACACCCTTGACCCCAAACATGAAGTCAATTACTTTGGTGTAGTCATAATCAATTTGAACCAGTTTTGGTTCAGCCTTGTCCAATTCCTCTTGAAGTCTTTTCCTGAACTGACCAAGGTCTTCTGTTTTCTTTTGCTTGATGTTGACCTTTGGAACAAATAAGAAGTACATGTTCCTGATTTTCTTTCCTGGGTTCAACAGTTCAAAGAAGTATTTGTATTCATGAAGCTGTCTTGAATCCTTGTAATGACTGACATTGTTGGAATATTTGAAGTCATACAAATCATATTGATTTGGAACTTCAACACCCCTTTCAAAGACTGTTGCAGGTGCAAGCAAGTCAATGAATCCAATGAAGTGTTCATTTTCAAGTTTGATTTCATGTTCCCCCTTGGGAATCAAAGCTGCTGCCTTTGGAATCATAGCTTCCAATTTGATTGCTTCATTCACATGTGCATCAGTAATGACTGGATAACTCATGTAATACTGCTTGATTGCTTCATCCACATTTTTTTCAAGTCCTGTGTGAAGGGCAGTGCCAAGAAACAGGGCATTTTGTGGGTCATCATTTGGAATGGTTCTGATTTTGTCCAAATATCGCAACTTGTACTTAAACTTGCAATTTTCAAACTGTTCAATTCTTGAATGTGATACTTGCATAGGTTCACCCCCTTTTGTTTATTTTCGTTGCTGTTCGCCATGCTTCCATGTCATTACCATCAATAAGGCACTGAATCATGTATTTGAAGTCATCAAACTGGTCAGGGTAAAGGACAATTCCAATTCCACAGGCTTCATTGATTTTCCTGATGTTGTAAAGTTGCAATTCAGAAGGCTTTCCTTTTGGTGCTTTAACTTCAACACCTATGAAATAGCCATTGCAACAAACCAGTAAATCAGGTATTCCTGACTTGGTATAAGCTGCACCACCCCAGTATTTGATGAACCAACAACCTTGTTCTTCAAGGAATTTCTTGATTTTGTTTTCAAAGTTTTTTTCTGCTGCCATTTATCATTCATCACCTTCATCATCAAAGTCATCACAATCATCTTCATCTTCATCTTCCGTTTCAAAGTCATACTGTTCTTTTGAAATCAGCTTGACATTCTCTTTTGAAACATGAAGCATATTTGCAACACCTTCAATTTGCTTGTCAACAAAGGAATCATCAACATTTTCAATGTTCTTCACACCGCCAAAAGTAGCTGCTGTGTAACCAACTGAACCTTCACCACCAAACATTTCACTGTTGGAAATTTCAAAATATAGGCTGATAGATACATCAATCAATGGATTCATAATTTTTACCACCTTTCTACTTAACTTCAATTTTAACAAAGGCTTTGACATTGGAAGACTTGTTGCATTCAGCAGCAATATCAGGATATTTCTTTTTCAGCTTTGCAGAATCAACCGAATTTCTGACAGATTCAGCCATATATGTGACCTTGATTGATTCATTGTCAAATGACTTGATTCCATGTGCTTCCATTGCTTTTTGAAGCTGTTCCTTCATGTTTTTTTCTTGTTCTTCAAGATTCTTTTTAGCATTCACAATGTCAGTAATGGCTTTGATTGTAGCTGCTGCTTTACTTTGAAAAACTTCCAGTTCAGTTGAACCTTCAAAGATTGCATCTTCACATTTTGCAGGGTCTTCTTCACCACAAGCAGAAGAACAAGTTCCGAAGTCTTCACACTTGTGACAACAAATTTCTTTTTTCTTTGGACAGTTACCATCCACTTGTGCAAGTTTGCATTTAATCATTTTCATTCATCCTTTCTATTTCAGCAGCAAAAGCTGCTGCATTTTCTAAAACTGAAACACTGTAACCTGTTTCAAAGATTCCTTTATCCCATAATTTTTTAGCACCAGTTTCACCCATGTTGTAAGCCATCAACACTTTGGAAGGGTCTTCATATTTTTCAAATAGTTTTCTTAGTATGTAAAGACCTGCCCTGGTATTCTGATAAGGGTCAAGGTAATCATTGAAACCAAACTTTTCTGATAGCCATTCATGATTGATGGTGTTTATTTGCATCAAACCATAATCATTTGTTTTGCTGACTGTATCACTCTTGAAGCTGCTTTCCTTCTGTATCAGACCCATCACAAATGGGAAATCAATGTTGTACCCATAAGATAAGCAGTAAATAAATTCTTGTAAGTTTTTATCAAGGTTGACATCCAGGGGAACAAACCCCAATTCTGAACCACTTGACCAATCCATTGACATTTCAGAATCAAAGACCTTACCATCCAAAGTGCCATACTTTTGAAGGTCTTCCTGTGCTGATTCAATTTGTTCAGTGTTCTTTGAACTAACCTTGAACACAATGGTTGTTCCAATCGAACCAATGATAATTCCAAGAATTAAAGTGATAATCAACAACTTCAATATTTTTTCTTGGTAGGTCTTTTGTCTTATGCTTTTGGTAGAATTTCCTGTTACAACCTTTCTACCGTAGGTCGTATTCTCTGAACAATTCATCTGTATAGTCCTTTCTCATTTCTAAGGTTTGAAGAATGTCTTCTTCAACACTGTTCTTGCACATCATCAAATAATAGAAGCAGGTGCTTGTTTGACCGATTCTGTGAATTCTCTTTTTCGATTGTTCAAATAGTTCACTTTTATCAGTCAGTGTGAAGTAAACAATCTTGTTTGCCCTTTGAAGATTCAATCCCATTGCACCTGCTTGATATTGAATGAATGTGATTGAATTATCTTCATTTTCATAATTTGAAAGGTCTTTGCAGTGACCATTCACTTCTGATATTGGCTTGTCCAGGTCTTGGGCAATTTTTTTCAAAGCATCAAGTTCTGCTGTGAAGTTATAGAACACAATCAACCTGTCCTGTGTACTGGATGCCAGGTCACAGAATGCTTGCAGTTTGTCCTTGTTGTACTGACCACATAATTGCCTTGAATAAAGTCTTTTGGTCAATGTGGTGTCACCGACAAGGACAAGAATGTCATCACAAGGTGGGAAGTTCATTTCTAAAACACAATCCTTTTGAAACTTTCTGTATTCCTTGCTTGACTTGACCATCACTGGAATCATCACTTGTTCAGGTAGTTCAAAGCATTCTTCTGTTTTCATGAATACTGCACCATTCTGTCTAAGTTTGGATTTCAGTCTGTCAACATTTTTGTAAGGGTCATCCTTGTCCACAATCCACTGTGGGAATCCACCAAAATCAACCTTTTTCCAATTCACATATTGCTTGTTGTATAGGTCTTTTGAAATCTTCCATCCAAGCAGGTGAATCTGTGTCCATAGGTTTTCATATTTCCCTGATGTTGGTGTTCCTGAAAGAAGAATCACATTGTCAGCCTTCATCTGCATCACGAATTTTGACCGCTTTGCTTTATCATTCTGAACCATTGATGATTCATCAAGTATCAGGGTGAAATGCTCTAATTGAAGGAAATATGACCTTCTGAATAGCAAATCATAATTGATTATCAATACATACTTCTGACCTACTTGGAATGGATTTTCAATCAACCACTTCATGTTCTTTGAGATACTGCAATCAATGACTTTGAAATTTGAATAATAACTTTCAAAATGTTGAACCCAGTCATCAATTTTAGATTTTTGACAAACTAAGATATTCAGGTCAGTTCCAAGCTGTTTCATCTTTTCAGAACCAACAAAGGTTTTACCAAGACCCATGTCAAGGTAATATGCAACCCTGTTGAAATCCTTTGTTTGGTCAAGTGATTCTTGTTGGTGGGGGAACAGTGTCATCTGCATAAGCATCACCGCCTATGCTCTGATTCCAGTGATTTGATAAAACTTTTCAGCATCAAAATTTGGAATACTTCTGATGATGTTTTTGTTTCTTTCAGAAAGACCATTCCACCATTCAGTGCAGCAATCACTATTGTTACGAATCTTTAAGTAACCACCTGTTGTTTCATGTTCAGGGTGTGCTTTCTTTTCTTCATCAGTCATTTCATTAGACCAAATCCAGTCAGCAGGTCTGAAATCAATTTGATTCATTAGGTATCTTGCATCTGAATTCCACCACTGTTCCAGGGTCATGTCTGTTTCTTTATCAAAGAACTTTAATTTCTGTTGTTCAGTATTGAAACAGCCAACTGCATTTGAAGTCTTGTTCCAATCACCGCTGTTGCAATCACCGCTGTTCCAATCACCGCTGTTGCGATTACCGCTGTTCCAATCACCGCTGTTGCAATCACCGCTGTTCCAATCACCGCTGTTGCGATTACCGCTGTTGCGATTACCGCTGTTGCGATTACCGCTGTTGCAAAGACCAGTGCAGGCTTTTCCCAAGTTCACCAGTTCAAGGACTTCCTGCCAGGTGATTTCTCTGATGATATGAAGTTTGTTGGTGCTGCACTTAGTGTCATCAGAATGGGTGTCAATGTCACCAACTGCTTCCACTTCTGCAACCTTATTGTTTGGGTCAAATCTGTAATAGTTGAAACAGTCTGATGCTTTAGTACAGAAGTGGAAACCCCTGTCACAACATTCAGGCTTCACATCTTCTTCAAATGTTTTGCCTACCTCAAATTGATAACCCCTGCATGTCCAATCGGGATTGAAAACTTTATAACCTTTCATTGAAAAAACCACCTTTCTGTGCTATACTTGCACTATCAATATTTTTGGATTGCACCTTGTGGAATTGCTACTTCCCAGGGTGCTTTTCTTATGCCCCAACATATTCAGCCAACTTCTTTGGACTGATATGATATGACCATCTTGTTTTGTTCTTAGCTGCAAATCCAAAGGGTGCTGTACCTGTTTGAAGGGCAACCCTGACAAACTGTTCTGACTTGTCCAATCTCTTTGCTGCTTCTGCAACACTGACATTATGTAACCCACCAGGGGTTGTGTTGTTGGAAGGAACTTCTTCATTCAGCCATTCAACCGAACAATCCAAGGCTTCTGCAATCTGCTGTTGTACATCATCCTTTGGAATGTTCTTTCCTGAAATATACTGACTGACAGAAGACTTGCCTTTTCCAATCTGTGCTGCCAATTCAGCCTGTGACATGTTCCTTTCATCCATTGCTTGTTTCAATCTGCTTGCAAAACTCATAATTTTAACCATCCTTTCATTTCATTTGATTGTTGTTATATGGTCTTTTCACATGAACTGTGAACTTTCCATCTGATTCACTGGAATCAAGAACTTGAACACCCCTGATTCCGTCAATGAACTTTTGCCTTTCTTGTTCAGAATCGAATTGAACTATTTGTTCAATCCAGGCAAAAAGCACCTTTTTCATCAACTCACCACCTTTCAAAGTGTCTTAATAAGACACTTTTTAATTAAAAAAAATGTCGTTGACTTCATCATTATTCAAAGAATATCTGTCCTTGATTCTTTGAATCTCACCCTGGGTGAATTCAGCACCACCAGTTTCATTGATTTTTGCATTCAATCTCTGAACAGAAATACCAATTCCTTCTGCAAGTTCTGTCTGATTATCACCATGCAGCTTCATCTTACTTACAAACAAATTCTTATTCATCCTTTTCACCTTTCCTTTCTTTTTTAACATTCTTCTTCAAACTCACAGTCACAATCAGCACAAATGACATGAACTTCTTTAGTTGCCCTGATAATCAGACCGCAAGAAGGACAAACATACTTCCTGGAAGAAGAACTGCTTGCTGCTTTTATTTTTGGTAGTTTACTTCTGTAAATTCCAAATCCTTTTTCATTCATACCTTCAATGAATGCTTTTGCTTCATCATTTAAGGTTGTCAATGTCCACCCATACTTAGGATGTTGTTCAATAATCAGTCCATGTTCTTCTGCAATCTGCTTGAACTTTTTATTGTGATAAGTGCCACCCCTTGAAGTGTCCTGAACTTCATTCTGTAAATTCCAAAGGTGAACCATTTCATGAAGTAGGGTTGCACAAACTTCTGTGAATGGTCTTGCAAGATGTTCTGCACATAGGTTAATTTCATAATAACCAACTGGGTCTTCCTGCTTGTCCACTTCATTTTCAGAAGCATCTGCTTTCTTCCAAGCCTTCCAAGAAGTACACCAACCATAAGCACCTTTGGTCATATCAGGTGAAACAGTAATGACTGGTATTTGAACTTGTCCATCATAAAATTTCACATTGAACTGTTCGAACAAATCTTCAAGTTTTTGAATGATATTTTTCAAACTTTGTTCTGCCATATTAACCTTCCTTTCTACACTTCACCATCTTTAAGAGAAATACCCCATTTATGATTTTGATGTGATAATTTCTTTCCATGTTTCATTTCAACAAGAAGACACATGACTTCATCAGCATTCACAACAAAATTAAATGTTGTTGCAGCATCAGTAATTGCTTCCAACGCTTCATACATTCCAGTGCATTCAAATATGAAAGAATGGTTTGCAGAATAAATCTGAATAACAAAATGCCTTTCCTTTTTCTGTTCGAGAATCTGTTTGTAAATTTTTTCGATTCCATTCATATCATGCTGCTTGTAGAAATCAGCAATTTCTTGTTTTGTATTGAAATCATTACTGTTCATATAAACATATTCAATTCTTTCATAGCATTCATCAGATGTTGTGATTCCAACCATTGAATCAAATTCATGCTTCATCATACTGTTCACCAGTCCTTTCTTTTTGGTGTCTTCCTACGACACTTTGAATTATAGCAGTGTCTGAAAAAGAAGTCAATACCTTTTTGAAAATTTTTAAGACACTTTTTCAAAAAATCTTGAATATTTATCTTGAATGTGGTAATATTAAGACACTGAAAGGGTGGTGACACTGTATGACAATGGGTGAAATTATTAAGATGTTAAGAGTAAACGCAAAAATGACCCAAGAAGAACTGGGTGAAAAACTTGGGGTTCAAAAATCAGCCATTAGAAAATATGAAAAAGGTGAGGTTGAAAACATAAAAAGGTCAACCATCAAGAAAATGGCTGACCTTTTTAATGTAAGTCCTTGCTATATTATGGGTTGGGAAGATGCTTACAATCCAAATGGTAAACTTGCAAAAGAAGTTTCATTGATTGAAGAAATTCAAAGACAGTATGGAAAAGAAGCTGTTCAACTACTTCAAAACTTTACTGAACTTAATGAAGTGGGAAGAAGTAAAGCATTGGAAACCATTTCAGATTTGACTGAACTTCAAAAGTACACTGAACAAGACAACGAATGTTCAAAGTAAGTCCAAGGTTGTTCAAGGTGAAAACATCACACCCTGAACAGCAAGAAAGCCTTGAAACTTCTTGGTTTTTCATCCAAGTGTTCAAGGTGTTCAAGGTTACTTTCAGTTATTTATTTTTTTATAATGAAGTCATCAGTATTTACCTAAAAAATAATTATATAAGGGTAATACAAATCACCTTGAACACTTGAACACCATGAACACAAAAATAATTTATGAAAGGGTTGACACTATGTTTGGAAAGAAAAAAGAAACTGGTATTCCAGTACAACACTATGAAGGGTTGAAAGATTTCACCCAAGACTATCCTTGTAGAATTGAAGTTAAAGATTCAGTATTTGAAATCAAAAGATTGAAACCTGAAACAACTGTGACTTTACCATTGGAAAGAATTATTGCTTTTAGTGCAATGGAAGAACCAAGGTTCATGTTGAAGTATCATGGTGATAAAGCAAAGACCAACAAACTGTTAAGTGGAAAGAAGTTCTATTTGGTAGTTGATTATATTGCCCAGGATGGTTCAGACAAGATGCTTGCATTTTGGGGAACTGCTGCTGAATACAAATATTTCATTGACTTACAGAACAGTTCACCATCAAGTTCTTCTGAATCTTATTCTTTATAAAATAAAAAAGGTCACCCACTGACTGCAATCAGTAGATGAGCAAAAATAAAAAGAATCCCCAGGCTGCAACCCAGGGATTCAGTACCAAATTCAAATGAAGCCTACCAAGCAAACACATGAAATGGTTACCCTATATTATACCATTTCATGCTTCTAAAATCAATGGAAAGGAAAATGAAGCATGAAAAATCCAAACGGTTATGGGTCTGTTGTCAAACTTTCAGGTAACAGAAGAAACCCATTTGCAGTAAGAAAGACACTTGGATGGAATGACAAAGGTCATCCAGTGTATCAAACAATAGGATATTACCCAACAAGGGAAGCAGGAATGATTGCCCTTGCTGAATACAATAAATCACCTTGGGATATTGATGCAGAAAAGGTGACCCTTGCTTCACTATATGAACAGTGGACAGAAAAGAAGCTGTGTAAAATGGGTAAGTCAACCCAGGGTTCATTGAAATCAGCATATAAACACACCAAGCCACTTTGGACAATGAAATATAAGGAAATCAAGTCCTTTCACATGCAAGATATTATTGACGGATGTGGTAAAGGATATTCTACACAATGGGCAATCAAGAATCTATTTGGTCACCTGGATAAGTTTGCCCTTGAAATAGATGTAATCAATAAAGGGTATGCACAGTTGACCACTGCTGAACCGATACCTGAAACAAGCAAAGAACCATTTACTGATGATGAAATCACCAATCTGTGGAAATTCAAAAATGAAGAATGGGTTGATTCAGTTCTTGTCTTCTTATACACAGGTTTCAGACTTAGTGAATTGCTTACCTTGGAAACTGAAAAGGTTGACCTGGAAGCAAAGACCATTCAAGGTGGTGTCAAAACCAGGGCAGGAAAGGACAGAATTGTTCCCATTCATTCCAAGATACAAACCTTAATTGAAAATCGTGTTAAGGAAGGAAACAAGTATTTATTCAGCTACAACGCAAAGAAGATTCCACCTGCCACTTATTATGGATTTTGGAACACCATCATGGAAGGTCACAAGATGCAGCATACACCACATGAATGCAGACACACATTCAGGTCAAGACTGGATTCAGCAGGTGCAAACAAGAAGTGCATTGATATGATGATGGGTCATAAGTCCAAAGATGTTGGTGAAAGGGTGTACACACATAAGACATTGGATGAATTAAGGGAAGCAATTGAACTAATAAAAAACTAAAAAAGCAGGTGTTGAAGTCATATTCAACACCTGCTTTCAAATTGAACTAATATCAAGTTAGTAACAAATTACTGTCAAATGCCCTACTGGTGGGGGTTCAGAAGATTTTTGACAACATTATATCATAAATAAGGGGTGTCTTTTATTCCTGATTAAGATATAATGAATATCAGGTGAACAATATGAAAACAATCCAAAAACCAAGAATCAGTGCTGACATCCAACCGGTTCAAACCATTGAGAAGGCTATGACTGAGGATGATCTGATTGAAAATGTGTTAATTGAAAATGAATTTATCAGTGAAGTGAAACCCGAGCGGATTCACATCAATGGTTCTATATTCAGAAGCTGTGACTTTATGGACTGCCGCTTTGATCATTGTGATTTCTGCGACTGCATCTTTGATAACTGTGATCTTTCAAATCTCAGCTTTGAAAAAGGGTCATTCCATCGCTGTGAGTTCCATAAATGCCGCTGTACCGGCAGTGAATTTACAAGCATGCTGATTCAGAACACAGTCTTTGATCACTGCAAATGCACATATGCCAATTTTTCCTCTTCCACTTTAAAAAATAACCTGTTTATAAATTGTGACTGCGGCCAGGCCAGTTTTGTGGCAACCCAGTTTAAAGAGGTACTGTTTAGTGACAGCAAGCTGGATGAAGCAGAATTTTTCAATTCATCCTTGGCAGGTATTGATGTCTCTACATGCAGTATTCAGGGTATTGCCGTATCAATGGATACTTTAAAGGGGTTAATTGTTTCAGAGTATCAGGCTATTGAACTGGCAAAGCTGCTGGGACTGATTATTAAGGATAATGCATAAGAATTATTTAAAGTCAAAAAAAGGAAGAAATAGATCAAGATCTAAATCTTCCTTTTAAATTATCTGACATACTAATTAAAAGATTAAAATGACATTATTTATGCTTCAACACTGGCAATCTTCACTAATAGCTCCGTGATTTTATTCATCGCCTGAATCGAAGCAAATTCATATTTACCATGATAATTTGCACCGCCGGTACCAAGATTAGGACAATTCAAGCCATCATAAGTCAAGCGCGCGCCATCCGTACCGCCGCGGATTGCCGTTGAACGAGGCGTAATGCCTAGACTCAGCATAGCCGCTTTCGCCCGGTCAACACAGCGCATATCTTTTTCAATACACTGACGCATATTGGCATAACTGTCACTGATGGCAAGTTCAATGATCTCATAACCATATTTCTTGTTTAGGAAATCACGTGCATTCTCAAATTCTGCCTTCTGATGTGCCATTTTTTCTTCATCATGATTGCGGATAATATAATGCATTACAGCTTTTTCACAGCCGCCATTGATTTCCGTCATGTGATTAAACCCATCATAGCCCTCTGTACACGCCGGATTTTCAAACACATTCAGACAATTATGGAATTCATAAGCAACCAGTATCGCATTAACCATCTTATTTTTAGAGCTGCCTGGATGAATGCTTTTGCCATGTACGGTAACAACCGCTGCTGCCGCATTGAAATTCTCATAATCGATGCAGTCAATATCGCCTCCGTCAACGGTATATGCATAATCACAAGCAAAGCGTTTTAAGTCAAAATCATCAGCCCCGCGGCCAACCTCTTCATCACATGTAAAAGCGATTGCAATGCGTCCATGCTTGATTTCAGGATGTGTCAGCAATGTTTCAGCCATCGTCATAATTTCCGCTACACCAGCCTTATCATCAGCACCCAGCAAGGTAGTACCATCTGTAACAATTAAATCATCGCCGATATATTGTCCCAAAGCTGGGAATTCCTTAGGTTCCATCGATACCTTTAATGCTTCATTCAACACAATCAATGAACCATCATAATTCTTAACGATGCGCGGCTTAACATCCTTGCCGCTGCAGTCCGGAGATGTATCCATATGAGCAATGAAACCAATTGATTCACACGCCATATCCGTATTCGCCGGAATACTGCCGTAAACGCGGCCATATTCATCCATCATCGCATCCTCGATCCCAATTGCTTTCATTTCCTCAACCAACAGCTTGCCAAGGTCTTTCTGTTTCATTGTGGAAGGCGTTGTTTCACTGTATGGATCACTTTCAGTATCAACTTGTACATACTTTAAAAATCTTTCTTCTGTTTTCATGTCATTCCTCTTTTCAATTAAAAATATTATAGCACAACTTCATTTAAACGTACGGTGAAATTGATGCTTCATCATTAATTTTAAAAACATAAATCAACATAGAAAAAGGCACTCCGCCAGGAAGCACCCTCTATTCTCTTTCCATTAATGCCTTATGAATCTCATGCTTCATCGCTTCATAATCATCATGGATGATCTTCACATCTTTACGCACCTGTTCAGTAACAGCAAGGTTTTTATCATCAAACTCTCTCAGCTGCGTCAATCCCATTTCAATAGCCTTAGCCGCAGAGTTTAAAACATCCTTGTCACCAACCAGCATTAAATTCTTTAAGCTCGTCATAACCTCACCCATCATGATTTTAATTGATTCAGTATCCGGCTGTCCATGATAAAACAAGATCGCTTTCGTAATAGCTTTTTCATGATTTTCAAACAGCTTTACATAACCTCTGAATTGATCGCGCAGGCTTCTTTCCTGTAAATGCTCAAGCAGATCAGAAAAAGTAGTAACACCCATATGACTGCCTTTTAATAATGTATCTAATGATTTTAAGATTTCTTCGTGTTCCATTGTTTCACCTCAGTCTTAGTATGAAACAATGCTTTTGAATTATTATAAATTAAAAACTTTTTTTATGGTATCGACAACCCCATTATCATTGTTACTTGGACATTCATAGTTGCAGACTGCTTTCAGCTTAGGATGTGCATTAGCCATAGCATAGCTGTACTCACATTCCTGCATCATTTCATAATCATTTAAAAAATCACCGAAAATCATCGTTTCAGCCTTGCTGACACCTAAAATTTTCTGCAGCTTTTTAACCGCTTCTCCCTTATTGACACCCTTGACCATGATATCCATCCATTCATGGGCTGATACACTGATTTGCAGCTGATCTTCAAAGTCTTTGAAATGAGGATAAGCATTCTTTTCCGCATGGATAAAATCAAGCACAGCTATCTTAAAGATAACCGAATCTACGGTATGCAGATTATCAATAATTTCATATTTTTTATAATAAGGCTCTACCTGTTCAATGACTCGTGGTTCACGGCTTGTTACATAAGCCTTGCCTTTACCGCACAGAATCGGATATACTTCTGGAATCCGCTCAGCAACACTCAGCAGCTTTTCAATTAATGGATGCGGCAGTTCACTGACTGACAGTTCCTCGCTGCCATTTAATATATAGGCGCCATTTTCAGCAATATAATAAATATCATTCTGAATGGGTGCAAAGCTGTCAAGCAGATTGAAATACTGACGTCCGCTGGCTGCCGCAAAGGTAACACCGCGTTCCTTTAATTTTAAAATCAGCTCATAAATTTCAGCCGGCACCTCTTTTTTATCATTCAGCAATGTGCCATCCATATCCGTAATAACAAGTTTTATCATAGAACAAATCCTCCAACGTCCCTATTCTACACTATTTTAAGCTAAAAGTCATGATTTGAATTCCGGTATACTGCATCACCCTCTTAGATTCTTAATTTACTTCTCTATGACTGTGCTATAATAAATAAAAGGGGCGTTAACATGAAATCTACCATTAAAGATGTAACTGCTTATATTCAACAATTTGACAAGGATAAACAAGCAATATTAAATACCTTACGCAGTTTGATTTTTCAAACGGTTCCCCAAGCTGAAGAAAAGCTTTCCTGGAGTGTTCCCACTTACTACTTGAATGGTTATCTCATTCAATTTGCGGCTTATGAACGTCATTTGGGATTTTATTCAAGCCCGGCAGCAATTCAGCATTGCAAGAGTATGCTTGACGGCATTCCCTTTAATAATAAAAATACAATTCAGCTTGATTATCAAAAACCGCTGCCTGCTGATTTAATTCGTGAACTAATTTTATACCGTGTTAGGGAAAATCAAAATTCATAATAAAGAGTGTCCGCGCAGAACACTCTTTATTTATTATTTAGTAATCATAAACTCCTGATTGATTGACATGGAAACCATCTGGTGTATAACCATCTCTGAGCATACTGCCGGTATGATCAATATAGTACCAACCGCCCTCATCCCAGATCCATTGATTTTTAACAAGTGATCCCGTACCATCGTGATAGTACCAGATTGACCCCTGTGGGTTCCATCCTTTAATCAATTTACCCGCGTCATTCATACAATACCATGTATCGTCAAGCGACAGCCAGCCCTTATGCATTGTACCCTTTTCTTCGAGATAATACCAATCACTGTTATCTGCCAGCCAGCCAGTTACCGTTTGACCTTGTTCATCAAAATAATACCAATCGCCAGTCACTGTCTTATGCCAGTATGGATCAATCGTCTCACTTAGCACATAGCAGCCAGCTTCTAATTGTGAGACCTCAAGCCAGCCTTCTTCATTAACCACAGTTGGCATTACCAAAACCAATTGATTAGTCTCTTCATCATATTTCTGATAATACAATGTTTTACCAACTAATTCTGTATCAGTCTTTATTTCAATTTTAACTGACTGCTGAGCAGAAAACATTTTTTCTTCTTTAAAATTTAACGTCATAACTGCTTCACCCGCTTTTTCAGCGGCTTTTTTAGTTATTTCATCCTTACCGTCCACCGTTACATTCACACTTAATGCACCAGTTAAGTCGCCCAATGCTCCTTTTGGATAAGTAATTTTCATATCGCTGTTTTCAATTACCACCGGTACTTTTTCATTCTCCTGAACGAGTTTTTTCACTACACTGCTGCTTAAAGAACCTGTCTTATCATCAACCTTAACCGTAGTTTCAGTTTCACCCTTGACAATCGTACTACTGGTACTGCCGCCGGAATGTGAAGAAGAATGATCAGGTTCAGGCTCAATAGTTGGTGTTTCCACAAGGCCGTCTGTCATCCAATAAGGAGCTGTTTCATCTGCGCCATAAATAAGATTATCGCCATAAAACAGACCTTCATATTCAGCACCTTCATTAAAACCATCTATTGTTAATGCTTTAACACCATTTTTCCAATTCCCTTTTAATTTAATTTCAACAGGTTTAAAATTATCACCTAAATCATTATCAGTAAGCTTTAAAGGGGCGCCAAGTACAAGTTTGTTAATTCCATCAACACCAGCAATCACACCGCCATCTTCAAATTCAAGTATTGTAGTACCTTTGGCTTCACTTCCTGCACTAACGTTTTGATAACCAAGGTCACAGTCTTTAATAATAGCATGAATGTCACCTAACACATCAGCATTATTAAAAATACCACCCAATAACACAAATTCATTGCTTATTTGCTTATCTAAACGTGGCTCATAAAATTCTTTGACACCCTCAAGGTACATATCCACACTGCCAACGCTGAAATTTTCACCTGCAAACGAGCAACCGCCGCCAACAATATAATCAGATATTTTCGTATCAATAACATTAATTTTAACATTGCCCTCTACTATACCTTGCAGATCATTAGTTGCATTATAATTCAACGTTCCCCCAATAATCAGCCCTGATTGAATCCCTCCTGAAATACTATTAGCCGCAGGAAAATAAGTGTTTTTAACCGTTAATTCAACACTTCCGCAATTGGCAGTAGAATTATTACCATTAAGATACCCACAGCCTACCATATCTCCATAGCTGGTTAATGATTCAACGGTTAAGGAAGAGTTCCCCGATACATTAGCTGTTCCGCCTTCTGCGTAACCGCCGCCATAAATACTGCTTGTATAGCTATTTGAAACATAGACTTGTGTGTTCTCCACGTTAGCTTGTCCGCCATTTATAGCTTTTCCGCCGCCATAAACTTCGTGAGCATTACCCATACCGGGCGGATTTTCCACTTCATCAGTAAACCTGATACTATTTAACTTTACAATAACATTACCATTAACATTTGCAGAATTACCATCATCAGAACAACCACCGCCATATAGATCACCGCGTAGCCTTATATTATTTAATGTAATTCTAGGATTAGCTGTAATATTCTTATTATGTGAACCGCCATAAATACCACCAGTTTCGCCATTGCTGATCGTAAGTGGTATTCCATTGGCATACATTGTACCTGAAATGCTGTGACCTGCTAAATCAATCTCCAAAGATGTAATAGTATCAGGTATACTGATCGTTTCAGTAAATCCTTTTTCCATCACTACCTTTACATCACCAGACTGTTGATCCAAAAATTCTTGAAAACTATCCTGTGTCTGATCATAAACTAACGGATTCTCTGATTCCGCATAAATCGGCACTACACACGATGATAGAATCAAACTGCACACAAAAAGTAGTTTTTTTAATGATTGAAACATATCTCTCCCGCCTTTATCTAAATTTTCACATTTATAACATATACAAAAAAGCAGAAAATGTGTCATAAAGTATACTTTGTGAAACGCTTTCTTTATTAATATTGTATGCCTGTTTATTACATTTGTAAACCGTTTTTTGACACTTAGACACAGTTTCTGACCATATTTGTCTTGTGTCACAAAGTATACTTTATAACACGCTTCACTTACTGTTAATCGCCAAAAAACAACAGGAGCCTTTAAATACCAGCTCCTGTTTATTTTCTATAAATGAATTAAATCATTATTAAATAGCTAATGATACTGCTTTGAGCGCATGAATCAATGTCGTATCAAACACTGGCATCGGTGCATCTGACTGATTAATCAGCAAACCAATCTCCGTACAGCCAAGAATCAAGCCTTCCGCTCCCTGCTCATACAACTTCATAATAATTTGCTGAAAGATTTTTCTTGATGAGTCATGAATGATGCCTAAGCACAATTCATTTAAAATGATATCATTAATTACTTCAATATCCTCATCCTGAGGTATAATAACTTCAATACCGTTTTCAATCAGCCGCTGCTTATAGAAATCTTCACGCAGCGTATACTTGGTTCCCAGCAGTGCTGCCTTTTTGATATGCTTATCATTCAGAGCATCGGCAGTGGCGTCAGCAATATGAACAATAGGCAGCTTTATCTTATTTTCAAGCATTGGCACAACCTTGTGCATTGTATTTGTACATATAATTATAAAATCAGCACCGGCTCTTTCCAGCCGCAGCGCTGCCTCTGTCAATAATTCAGCACTTTGCTGCCAATCACCCGCAGACTGACATGCCTCAATTTTCTGAAAATCAACACTGACCAAAACTAACTCCGCGGAATGCAGACCGCCCAGTTTTGACTTTACAGCTTCATTTATTACCTGATAATAAGTCTGGGTACTTTCCCAGCTCATGCCGCCGATCAAACCGATAATTTTCATATAGCCTCCTTAAAGAAAAATCCTGCATCAACAGGATTCTTAAGCATTACCTAATAAAGCAAACAAAACCATAAAATACAATGCCGCAAATATCAAAGCAACAAAATAATTCACGCCGCCTTTACTGTGAATCACAGATAGCTGTTCCTCACTGCTGAGATCACTGTATTTAGACAGCAGTTTGCTTATTTTCCGTTTAGCATGCGCACGGTATAATGGATAAAAAGCTAACCCTTCAATCAGCCAGACAACCATCGAAAGCTGCGGCGGTATCGGCAGAATGCTAAGTATTGCCATTAATAAAATGCCTTCAAGATACATTTTACGGTATAAATAATAGAAAGGACCAAACAGCAGTGCCCAAACACTGAAACCGGCATTTTTACTGCGGTTATAAAAATTATCACTGCCTGCCAGTGAGCGCTCGCACTGTTCCTCAAATGAATAAGGATCATGATGCTGGTACGTCTGACCTATTGATTCTATTTCTATTTCCTGATTCTCCTGCATGAAATTCTCCTTCTTATTAATGGCTGAATTGGACAGCTAATTCACGTTCAGCTTCAAGCTGATTTTCATCAATCAGCAGCAAGTCTTCATTTTCTCTAAACCATTTATAGGCTTCGCCAAGTCCCAGCATAAAATCAATTTCTTTATGAAAGAACGGCTGCAAACGGCTTACATCCAATAGGATATCCTGATCCATGAATGGGAAAAACTTGGTATTGCGGGTGTTAGAATCTACATGATAAATCATGCCCTTCTTTCCAACGATCTCCTCACAGCAGGCAATCCATTCATTAAAAGTGATAGAATGACGATTGCCGGCATTATAAATTGTAATATTCTCACAAGGCTCAGAAATACATGTCAAAACTAGATTTGCCGCGTCTTTGACATAATAAAACTGGATTCTTGTATTACCGTCATTCGGCACATAAATCGGTCGGTCATTGACCAAATGATGGAATATCAAACGTTCCCGCTGCAGATAATTATATGGTCCATATACATATGGGAAACGCAGGATAATGCATTCAATCGGTGTGTTTTCAAATTGTTCAATCAGATAATTTTCAGCTGCCAGCTTATCCAAGCCGTACTGTCCCCATTCATTAGCACCCTTAGGTGCATCCTCTTTAATAGGCAGCGTACAGGCCGCATAATCATAGACAGCCGATGAACTGATATAAATATATTTTTTTAGGTTTACCAGTTCCAATGACTGAATCACTGTCTCACATTGATACTTAGTTTTACCGCTGACATCAACCACAATGTCGAAAGCACGATCCTTTAAAGCCTCACGCATTGAAACCTCATCATTGCGGTCAGCAAGTATCTGAGAGACGCCTTCAAACAAATTTGGTTCGCTCCCCCGATTTAAAATAGTTACATCGTAGCTGTAATAAGTAAGCACATTCACAATCGCACGTCCAATAAAACGATTCCCGCCTAATACTAATATTTTAGTAGCCATGATTGATTCACTCCCGTTATAGTCATTAAAATTATAACATGAAAAAGAGTTCTGCAGAACTCTTTTTGTGAAGATTTTACTAATCCTTATGCTGGATTCTTTTGATTAATTTATAAATTTCTACAAACACGACTGTTAATGCGGAAATACCGATAGCTTCTAAGGCATGTATTGGATCAAGCGGCACCAGTTTGAAAATATCTGACAAGAACGGCACATTGATGATCAGCACCTGAAGCAGTACGCCGACCGCTGCTGCTCCCCATAGATATTTATTATTGAAAATTTGTTTGGAGAATACTGAATGATGACTCTTCACATTAAAGCTATGGAATAGCTGACAGCCGACTAAAGTGATGAAGGCCATCGTCATGCCGTATTCGTGGGATACGTTTTCTCCTAACGCATAGGAGCATAACGTCAGTACACCCACCATGATTCCCTGCCAGATAATCGTCCATAAGAAACCATGCGCAAAGAAATCCTCATCTTTTTTACGTGGTTTGCGGTTCATTACATCAGCTTCTGTCGGTTCCATGCCTAATGCGAAGGCTGGCAATGAATCTGTAATTAAGTTAACCCAAAGCAGATGGATTGGCAGCAAAGGTACACCAAAGCCGCTGGCGGGAATCAGCACTGAAATCAATGAGGCACCGAAAATGACTAATACCTCGCCAATATTGCTGGATAAAAGATACTGCACATCTTTTTTAATATTATCAAAGATACCGCGGCCTTCACGAATTGATGAAATGATCGTTGCGAAGTTATCATCAGTTAAAATCATCGCCGCAGCGCCTTTTGCGACATCTGTGCCGGTAATACCCATCGCACAGCCGATATCCGCACTCTTTAATGCCGGCGCGTCATTAACACCGTCACCCGTCATCGCTACAATATGTCCCTGTGCCTGCCATGCCTTTACGATACGCACCTTGTGTTCAGGGGCAACTCGAGCATAAACACTATATTCATCAATATGCGATTCCAATTCTTCCTGACTCATCTTATCAAGCTCAACACCCATAATAGCCTTCTGTCCTGCCGTCAATATGCCAAGGTTTTTAGCAATTGCTACAGCGGTAGTAATATGATCACCGGTAATCATAATCGTCCGCACACCGGCTTTAGCTGCCACGGCAACGGCATCTTTTACCTCAGGACGCGGCGGATCAATCATCCCGACCAAACCGATAAAGGTTAAATCATTTTCAATCAGTTCACTAGTAAGCTTTTCAGGTATCTGATCCCAAACACGGACTGCAACCGCCAGTACCCGCAGGGCATCATTAGCCATTTCATCATTGGCAGCCATTGCCTTCGTGATATCCGCATTAACACAGCGGGCTAAAGTTACATCTGGACCACCTTTGGTAATAGACAGAATCTGACCATTTAATTTATAGAATACCGTCATCATTTTACGTTCTGAATCAAAAGCAAGTTCAGCATCACGCTGATAAGTTTCAGCTAATTTTTCCTTACTGAACCCCTTCTTCAAACTGGCAGCTACCAAGGCGGTTTCCGTAGGATCACCGATTTCAATCAGCTGTCCGTTTTCTTCAATCAGTTCCGCATCTGAACATAGCGTAAAGTAGTTCAGCATATCGATTGCTTCATGATCCTCTGTTTCTTCAAATGAACGCAGACCCATCGCTGGCGTATAGGTTTTTACTACCGTCATTTTATTCTGTGTCAGGGTTCCTGTCTTATCGGAACAAACAATTGAAGTAGAGCCTAAGGTTTCAACTGCCGGCAGACGGCGCACGATTGCATTCTGTTTTACCATCTTCTGCACACTTAAAGCTAATACGATGGTCACAACCGTTGCCAAGCCTTCCGGAATCGCCGCTACCGCTAAAGCGACAGAGGTTTTAAAGGCATCTAAGGCACTCAGCCCTGACAGCATTTCCATACCGAAAACAACGATACAGATACCGATGCACATAATGCCGATCATTTTACCGATTTCATCCAATTTATTTTGAAGCGGTGTTGCTTCCTGCTTTGCCGCCAGCAGCATACCGGCAATCTTACCTACCTCATTCTGCATGCCAATCGATGTCACTATGGCTATTGCACGGCCATAGGTCACATTGCATGACTGAAATACCATATTGGTTTTATCACCCAACGCTACCTCAGTTTTATCAATGATTTCATCATTTTTCTCTACCGGCAGACTTTCACCCGTCAATGCACTTTCATCCACCTTGAGATTATGACATTCTACAATTCTTGCATCACTTGGCACACAATCCCCGGCTTCAAGCACTAACACATCACCAACGACCAGTTCTCTGGCCGGCACCACACATTTTTTACCATCACGCAGCACTTTGGCGTTAGGCGCGCTCAGCTTCTGCAAAGCCTCTAAGCTTTTCTCTGCCTTGCTTTCCTGTACCACCCCTAAGATTGCGTTAACCACAACGACAAAGACAATAATCGCACTGTCAATCCAATCACCAGGCTCAACAAGTACCGATACCAAAGCCGCAATCAGCAGAATAATGACTAAAGTATCCTTGAACTGCAGCATAAAGCGAACAAACAAAGACGCTTTTTTCGGCTGTTCAAGCTCATTAAAGCCATCCTTAGCCTGACGTTTTTTAACCTCTTCACTGCCTAATCCTATACTCGTATCAACATTTAATGCCTTCTCTAATTCCTGTTTTGTTTGATTAATCATGTTTACCTCCCAATTCGATAAAAAAGACCCTTATTCTACAACACATGAAGAATAAAGGTCTTGCTTATCCTTATCGGATCATTACATCCGGATGCGAATGCATCGGGCTTGTCGAATGTAATTATGAATTGCTTCATCAGCTACTCCCCCTTATCAGGGTATTTTTATCATGCTTGTACAATATCATTTTGACCCTTAATTGTCAATAACATTATTGTAACCAACGATTAAAAATTGAACCATTTTTGACAAAAGCATATCATTGTCTAAATTTTATAATGTTAATTCCATGATATAGTCATCCATAATAAATCCCTGACCAATATCGGTTTCAGCCTCATCAATGACTTTAAAACCTTTTTTGCGGTAGACAGCCAATGAATGCTCATTATGCTTGTTGCAAGTTAGATAAATAGCCTTCAAGCCAAGTTCCTTACAATATTCAACCGCTTGTTTAAACAATAGACTGGCATAGCCTTTACCTCTTGCCGGCGCGTCTAAATAAAGTTTGCTTAAAAATAAGCGCTCTGATTCTGGTTTTACGCCCATATAGCCAACCATCACATCTCCCTCATAAGCCAGATAATAGCGATAATGCTGTTCCTGAATCGCTTTTTTAATTGCCGGATAGCTTTGATTCATCGCTACCATATAATCAATCTGCTCCTGCGTAATAATCCCTAAAAAATAGTTATTCCATATCTTTTCTGCCAGCTTTGCCAGCGTCTGCAGCTCTTCTTCACTTTCACATAGTTTAATTGTAAGCATGCTTCCATCTCCTTTTTCAATACATTAGCACAAATCATTTTAATTATAAAGTTTTTAATTTAAAAAAAGACGGTTTCCCGTCTATTTCATTTTATCCATCAGCATTAATATCTCATTCAATTTGACATCGACATCACCCGTCAAGATTGCCTCTTTCACACAATGCTCCACATGACCCTTTAAAATCTCTCGGTTCGCTTTATTTAAAATGGCTTGGGTGGAAAGCAGCTGGGTGGAAATATCAACACAATAACGGTCATCCGCAATCATCCGCTCGATCCCATCAAGCTGGCCGCGGGCTGTTTTAATCAGCCGCAGCACACTTTCTTTATTTGCTTTCATCAGTCAATCGATACGACTTCATACCCAGCTTCTGCTACGGCTGCTTTTAAAGTCTCATCACTGACCTCATGATCCAAAGTCACAACCGCCTGCTGCTTTTCCAAATCAACCTTGGCATGAACGCCTTCAATACCATTCAGCGCTTTTTCCACGTGGTTTACACAATGCATGCACATCATACCTTCAATTTTAATCGTTTTCATTTTATTCTCTCCTTGTTGTTTATTCTCATCGGCAGGCTTTAGTTCAGCTGCCGTATGATCCGTTTTAAAGAACTTCAGTCTTAATGCGTTGCTGACAACACATACACTGCTCAGACTCATTGCCGCCGCGCCAAACATCGGATTCAGTTTTAAATTAAATGCCGTATAAAACAATCCGGCAGCTAACGGTATACCGACTGAATTATAGAAGAATGCCCAAAATAGGTTTTCTTTAATATTGCGAATTACGGCCTTGCTTAAACGCAGGGCGGTGACCGCATCGAGTAAATCAGAACGCATCAGGACAATGTCCGCACTCTCAATGGCTACATCCGTACCGGCTCCGATTGCAATCCCCACATCAGCTCTCGCTAATGCCGGCGCATCATTGATACCATCACCGATCATCGCCACCTTTTGACCTTTAGCCTGTAAATCACTGATAACCTTTTCTTTATCCTGAGGCAAGACCTCAGCGATAACCGTATTAATATTTAACTGAGAACGAATAGCTTCTGCGGTACGCTTATTATCACCGGTCAGCATAACGACATCAATACCCTGTTTTTGAAACCGCTGAATCGCTTCACGGCTCGTTGGTTTGACAACATCCGCAACCGCTAAAATTCCCAACACCTGCTTTGTATCCGCAAAAAGCAGCGGTGTTTTACCTTGATCTGCCAATTGATCCAATTGATTTAAAAGATCACTGCAGTCGATGCCTGCCTCATTCATCATCCGCTGATTGCCGGCCAAATAATGTCTGCCATTAAAATCCGCTTCGACACCCTTACCGAATACAGCTTTAAAATGTTCGACGGAGGCAGCGCTGAAGCCAGCTTTTTCACTATAAGCAACAATCGCTTCCGCTAATGGATGCTCACTTGGCTTTTCTAATGCCAGTGCCAGTTCAAGCAGTTCATTGCGGCTTGCATTGAGCGTTATAACATCTGTAACCTGAGGTTTTCCCTCAGTAATCGTACCTGTTTTGTCCATCACAACGCATTGAATCGCATGAGCGGTTTCCAAAGCTTCACCAGATTTAATCAAAATACCATTTTCCGCACCTTTGCCGGTACCGACCATGATTGCCACCGGGGTTGCCAGACCTAAGGCGCATGGGCATGAAATAACCAGTACCGAAATACCAATTGACAAAGCAAATTCAATTGACTGACCCTGTATCAGCCAATAAGCCGATGCGGCAATAGCAATGAGAATTACAACCGGCACGAAGATACCGGCAATCTTATCGGCCAGCTTAGCAATCGGCGCTTTACTTGCACTGGCATCCTCAACAAGCTGTATGATTTTGGCCAATGTCGTATCATTGCCGACACGCGTAGCTCTGAAACGAATTGAACCGCTCTTATTCATCGTCGCACCGACCACACTGTCACCGACACCTTTTTCAACCGGAATGCTCTCACCGGTAATTGCTGCTTCATCAAGCGCGGTGGAACCTTCCAAAATCACACCGTCAACCGGTACCTTAGCCCCCGGCTTAACAATCACTGTATCACCGATCACTACCTCTTCAACCGCGATTTCACGTTCCTGTCCATCCCGCCAAACTAAAGCTGTCTGCGGTGCCAGATCCATCAGCTTACTGATTGCTTCACTCGTCTTTCCCTTGGATTTAGCTTCTAAATATTTACCTAAGGTAATCAGGGTTAAGATCGTAGCCGCTGATTCAAAATAGAGATCCATATGGAAACGTTCCACAAGCGCCATATCATGAACGCCTAAACCATAACCAATGCCATAAATTGCGACAATACCGTAAATCATCGCCGCTGCCGAACCAATTGCAATTAATGAATCCATATTCGGTGCGCCATGAAATAAAGTCTTAAAGCCTACCTGATAATATTTACGATTCACATATAGAATGGGCAGACAAAGCAGAAATTGCGTAAAAGCATAAGCAATCGCATTCTCCATGCCGCTCAAGAATGATGGAATCGGCAATCCCATCATATGTCCCATAGATATATAAAATAATGGAATCAAAAAGATAAAGGAAACAATCAGCCGATAACGCATGGAATGCATTGCATCCTCAACAGCATCAACCTTGACACTTGCCTTTTTAGGCTGTGCTCCCTGATGAAGATTAGCGCCATAGCCTGCCTTTTCAACGGCAGAAATAATCGCATTTTCATCAATTTCGCCTTCTTTATACTTTACCTGCATACTGTTCGTTAACAGATTAACACTTACTTCTTCAACACCCTCAAGCTTGCTGACACACTTCTCAACACGGCTTGAACAGGCTGAACAAGTCATCCCTGTCACATCAAATTTTTCATTCATCGCAAGCCTCCTATTACCCCCTGGGGGTACGGGTACAATATAACGCAGGTTTTACCTTCTGTCAAGTCTTATGATTTACTGAACAATAATTAACTATACAAAAAAGTACCGCTAGGTACTTGTCTTTTGATGCTGTTTTCGGTATTGAGAAGGAGTGCAGTTAAAACGCTGTTTAAATCTGCGGATAAAGTAGCTTTTTTCCTTAAAGCCTATCGTTTCACAGATTTCATTGATTGGCATATCGGTTAATATCAGATAACGCAATGCCTGTTCCAACCTGATTTCAAATAATTTCTGAGTAAAGGTCATACCTGCGTGATGATGAAAATAAGCGGAGAAGTAATCTGGATTATAGGAAAAATGCGCCGCTGCACTTTTTAAATCAATTTCCGCATAATTCTCTCCGATATATTTCAGCACTTGGCCAAAAGGGTGATGGCGTACCATCGTTGATTGACTGACAACCAAATGATGTACAAAATCACGCTGCAGATTGGTCAGATACTGTACTAAACAGCAGCGCAGCAGCTTATCGGAAAAGTTATCATGAATCATGCATTGACGCAAGAGGTTCCGTGCTGATTCAGCTTGCGGACTGCGCCGTCCATAATCAAAGAATAAATAATCATGACTGTTTTCATCTAATGTCAGAAAATCATATATGATCCGGCAGTCGGCCAACTGACTCATCATGATCGTATCAAATACAGTTGCTTCCAAATGCAGCAGATAAATCTTATCCGACTTAGGCTGAATCTTAAACTGTGTCTTATTGCGCATCAGAATTGAATTACCTGCCTGCAGATGCATACGCCTGCCTTCCAGTTCTATTCTGCCATTTTCAAAGCAGATCAAAAGACTCACTGTATGAGCTGCATAAGCCTTACTTTCACAGGTGAGCAATGTATAGGGCAACGGTAAATCATTCTGCGGGTGCATCGGTTTGTTGTTCATATTGACATTGTAGGAGATAGTAATCTTTTAGTCAATCGTATTCTAAAAATAAACCACTTTTAATCTCAGATGTATAGATTATGTAAATGCCCTAATTTTATTAATCTATTAACAAGGAGGATGGATTCATGAAAAAATCTACAAAAATGCTTTCCTGTCTATTAGTATCCTTATTGATGCTGAGCGGCTGTACACAAACACCTGCCGATAACAACAATCAATCAACGGATATTAAAGATGGTACTTACACAGCGTCAGAAAAAGGCTATGGCGGTGACGTGACAGTTACCCTCACGGTTTCTTCCGGTACAATCAGCGATGTTGCGATTGAAGGTGCCGATGAAACAAAGACGATCGGTCAGGCGGCGATGCCTGAATTAATTGAACAGGTGAAAGCCGCACAAAGTTCAGAAATTGATGGGGTCAGCGGTGCTACAATGACCAGCAACGCGGTAAAGAGCGCTGTGGATGCGGCAATGAGTGAAGCAGGCTTCACCGTTGATGCAAATACGGTTATCGGTGAAGATCAAACCTTAACCACCGATGTTGTAGTTATCGGTATGGGTGCTTCTGGATCAATGGCCGCTCTTAGTGCCGCTGAAGCCGGTGCAAATGTAATCGGCATCGAAATGACTAGTACATTGGGCGGCATGGGAAATGCTGCACAGGGAATGTTTGCCATCGGCACAACCCTTCAAGAAGAACGCTACGGCGATGATTTAGGCAGTGATGAAGAATACTGGTTTAATCATTATCTTGAATTAAGCAATTATCTTGGCAATGGACAGCTGATCCGTACCTTTGTCAGTGAAGCAAAGAATACCGTTGAATATCTGCTTGATCATGATATTAATGTCTATCTGTCTAAAACAGCACAGCAGATTGCTCACTTTGATGATACGATTATTTACCATCGCTGGGGCAATACACAGCCATTTGTTCATTTACAGGAATATCTGGATCAATACAATGTCGATATTCATTACAACACAACCGCGACCAAACTGTTGGTCAATGAAAACAATGAAGTTGTAGGCGTTGAATGCCGCAATGAAGATGGCAGCAAGCTGATTGTCAATGCTAAAAGTGTGATCGTTGCGACCGGTGGTTTTGCGGGCAATGAGGCAATGATGAAGGAAGCGCTTGGCGAGGAAATCTATGAAACTGTTTCAGTTATGGGCGGCAGCGACGGCAGCGGTTTAGAAATGATGTATGAAGTGGGTGCCGGTAAAGGTGAACTGCTTTCAATGAATCATGGTGTCGGCCCTAAATCCCAAGATGTACAGGTAGCTGATCAGCTTACATTAAATTCACCGGTACTTTGGGTAAATAATCTCGGTCAGCGGTTTATGGCTGCGTCATTATTAAAGGATACGGTTGATTATTCAAGTGCGGTTCTTGCGCAAGGCGGTTTTGCCTATACGATTGTTGATCAGAAAACCGTGGATCAATGGACGGATATGAGTCAGGCCAACACCGGTTCTTGGGTACATTATTGGGATCGTTTCGGTATTACCGATGAAAATGGTGATCCAACTATCTACCACGCGCCGGTTGACAAGGAAACCTTCCTCGCTGACTTTGAAGTGCTGACTAATACAGGTGACGGCAAGATTGTGAATACACTTGAAGAAGCGGCAGCTTTCATCGGCTGTGATGCTGAAACCTTAAAAGCAACAGTTGCTGCTTATAACCAAGCCGTCAATGATAAATATGATCCTGAATTCTACACCGATGAGGATTCGCTGATCTGGACTTGTGAAACTGGACCTTATTATATTACTAAAGGCTACAACGCGGTACTCGGATCTTTAGGCGGTGTCGATGTTACCAATGAAATGCAGGTTGTTACCGAACATAATGAGATCATTAAAACCTTCCTCGCTGACTTTGAAGTGCTGACTAATACAGGTGACGGCAAGATTGTGAATACACTTGAAGAAGCGGCAGCTTTCATCGGCTGTGATGCTGAAACCTTAAAAGCAACAGTTGCTGCTTATAACCAAGCCGTCAATGATAAATATGATCCTGAATTCTACACCGATGAGGATTCGCTGATCTGGACTTGTGAAACTGGACCTTATTATATTACTAAAGGCTACAACGCGGTACTCGGATCTTTAGGCGGTGTCGATGTTACCAATGAAATGCAGGTTGTTACCGAACATAATGAGATCATTAAGGGCTTATATTCTACCGGTAATAATGTCAGCGGCTTATCTGTAGCTGCTTATGTTAATGTCGAAGGAACCGGTTTAGGTTTCGCATTAACCTCTGGCCGACTGGCTGGCGCCAGCGCTGCCGAATACGCTAAATAAGCATCAGCAGACAGAAAGAGCTTTTAGGCGATTGCCTTAAAGCTCTTTTTATAAATAATTAACTTTTAATTATTCTATTTGATTTTCTTTAAAATGATTAACCGGCTACCTTTTAAACATTGTTAATGTTATAATATATAAAATAACTATGTTGAAGCTTCACATGAGGTACTGCTATTATGAAAAGTAAACTATCAAAAATAGGAGAATTAACCATCCCCATAATATTATGCTTAGCCTTAATTTTTACCGCTCTGCTTTCTATTACTTCCATTGATAACCTGCAGGGCAATGCCAGAGTCATCAATTATATCGGCATCGTCCGCGGCGCTACCCAAAGATTAATAAAAAAAGAATTGAATCATGAGCCTGATGACGCCCTGATTGAACGATTGGATAATATTCTGTATGGGCTGGCAAACGGCAGTGATGAATTTGATCTGATTAAGCTTGAGGATCAAACCTTTCAAGCCCAGCTGACAGAAATGGAAAGCAGCTGGTCAATCATCAAGGATGAAATATATAAAGTCCGCACCGGTTCATCGAATGAAGCTTTATATGCCTTAAGTGAAGATTATTTCGTTTTAGCAGATAATACTGTACGCTCTGCCGAGGAATATACGGAACAAAGTGTTCAAATTGCCAGAAATCATTTAATCATCTTGAATTCCGTATTTATTATTTTGGCTGGCGGCTGTACGGTATTTACTTATTATCAGGAAAAACGCAGAGAAATGCTGATTCGGATAGAAAATGAAAACAAGCGGAAAAGCGAGCAGCTTACAAGACAGCAGCGTGAATTGCTGGCACCGATGAATGAAATATCTGAATTGATGTATGTGTCAGATATTGATACATATGATTTATTATTTGTGAATGATGCCGGTAAAAGAATCTTTAATATCAGTGATGATTTAAGTAATTTAAAATGCTATAAAGTGATTCAGGGTTTTGATTCACCTTGTGAATTCTGTACTAATTCACGATTAAAAACCGATGAGACTTATTCATGGGAATATACCAATCCCCTTCTGCAAAAGCATTATTTATTGAAGGATCGGCTGATTGAATGGGAAGGTAAAACAGCACGGATGGAAATTGCCTTTGATATAACCGCGACCAACAATGAAAAGAATGAATTGAAGCAGCGTCTGGAAAGAGATAATGTTTTAGTTGACTGTATTCGTGAACTTTACCATAATCATGAAATCACCGATGCGTTAACAACGGTACTTGCTCATATCGGTCAGTTGTTCTCCGCCGAACGTGCTTATATTTTTATATTTCATGACCCTTATTTTTCTAATATTGCCGAATGGTGCAATACCGGCATTGAGCCGCAGATTGAGCATCTTCAAAACGTTGTGATGGATGACTATCGGCCTTGGCTTGAGCTGCTTGAAAAGGATAAGAATATTATTTATGATGATATTGAGATTTTGAAAGATGAAATGCCTGCCGGTTATGAGCTTTTGAGTCAGCAGGATATCAAAAACATCGTTTGGGTACCTTTAGAAAAGGATAATGGATTAAGCGGCTGTATCGGCTTAGATAATCTGGCTTATGGCATGTCGGATATTGTCATTCCTTTCCTGCAGACCATTCAGTATTTTATTACATTGGCGATGGAAAGAAATGAAAACGAAAAAACATTATATGAGATGAGCTATCTTGATGAATTGACAACCTTTTATAACCGCAATCGCTACATTCAAAATATTACTGAATTAGAAGATTTACAAGGCAGTGTCGGTGTTGTTTATTTAGATATGAATGGCTTAAAAGGGATCAACGATTCCTTGGGCCATGCGGCAGGTGATCTGGCATTAAAGGCTTGCGCTGAGATTATCAAAAATAGTTCTGACTCTGAGAAGCTGTACCGCATCGGCGGTGATGAGTTTGTCATCATTTATACCGAAACGAATGAAGAAGCCTTTTATGACAATGTAGAACGGCTGAAAAACAACTTCAAACAGAGCGCGTATCAGATTGCCATCGGTTATAAATGGGAAGCTGAATGCTCTAACATTCAAAACGTAATCAAGGAAGCGGATGAGCTGATGTATGCGGATAAGATGCGGTTTTATCAAAAGCATCAGACTCGCCGTTACCGTCATGAGGAAACTGAGGTATAAATTTATCGATCACCCTAAATGATTTAGGGTGATTTTTATATCCAGATGAAAACAAATAAAGGATCGCCTTAAACGATCCATTTTTGTAATGTTTTGATCAGTATTTCTACATCGATTGGCTTAGCGATATGACCATTCATACCAGCATTCTGCGCCTTGACAATATCGGTAATAAAAGCATTGGCTGTCAGTGCGAAGATGGGGATTGTATTTGCATCTTCTCGCTTAAATGCACGAATTGCTTCAGTCGCTTCATAACCATTCATAACCGGCATCTGAATATCCATCAAAATGGCGTCATACTTACCGACTGTGGATTGTTTAAACATTTCAACAGCTTCTTTACCATTAACTGCAGTTTCTACACAAAGACCCTGCATATTTAAAATTTCCATCGCGATTTCCCGATTCAATTGATTATCCTCTACAAGCAGGATTCGTTTACCCTGCAGATCCGTGTGCTTCTCTTCAATAAACGCATTAGCTGTTTTATGCTTGCTGCTCATGCAGTAAAGCTTTAATATATGCAGCAGCTTTGACTTAAACAGCGGCTTAGTGATGAACGCATCAGCACCTGCTTTGATGAATACTTCTTCCGCGCCGGAAAAATCATAGGCAGACATGATAATAACCGCTACTTTATTACCGGCCTTTAAGCGTATTTGTTTTAATGTTTCAAGGCCGTCCATATCCGGCATTTTCCAATCCAGCAATACGGCAAATACCGGCTTATGGCTAAAGCTAATCCGATCTAATTCTGCCAGCGCCGCCGTTCCGGATAAGGCACTTCTCGTTTGCATCCCAAGCTCTTCAAGCAGCAATGCCGCGCTCTCACAGACGGTTCGATCATCGTCTACAATTAACACGGTTTGATTGATCAATTCATTTGCCTGTTCCTGCGCATCATGACATACCTGCAGCGGCAAAGATACGGTAAATTGACTGCCCTTGCCTAATTCACTTTTAACTTCAATCGTTCCATTCATCATATGGATAATATTTTCAGTAATTGTCATGCCAAGTCCAGTACCCTGTGTTTTAGAAATGCGGGTATCTTCAGCTCTTGAAAATGGTTCAAAGATATGCGGAATAAAATCCGCGGACATCCCGATACCATTGTCAGAAATCACAAATTCATAGCGTTCACGACCATCAATCATGGATTCATGTTCCTCAATCGCTAAGCGGATCGTGCCGCCCTCTTGGGTGTATTTTATCGCGTTAGAGAGTAAATTCATTAAGATCTGCTGAAGACGATCACCGTCAGCGACTACATTCTCATGAAGCAGATGACCGACCGTTATCTGAAAATCGAGATTCTTCTGCACCAATAAAGGCTTGCACATATCGGTTACATTCTGCAGAAGCTCCGGCAGCTTAATATTTTCCAGCATCAGATCAATCTTGCCGCTTTCAATTTTAGACATATCGAGAACTTCATTAATCAGATTCAGCAGATGCCGGCTGGATACATCAATTTTATTCAGACAGTCCGCAACCCGCTGCGGCTGATTGAGATTTGCCTGTGCAATTACCGTCATGCCGACGATAGCATTCATCGGCGTGCGGATATCATGCGACATTGATGAAAGGAAATTAGTTTTAGCCTCATTGGCAACCTTGGCTGTATTATAAGCATCTTCTAAAGCCTTTCGCTGCCGTTCCTGCTCAAGATGCTCTTCAGTAATATCAATCCCTACACTGTAGATTGACGGAATTCGATCCCAACTATCCTCACCGCTGATGTAGCATAAGGTCATTGTCAGCATTCGTTCTTCTTTCGAACGAGTGATAATGCGAGTCTGCAGCACCGCGTTTTGACCAGTCTTATTTAATGCTTTAGCACTCTTGTAAACCCGATCCATATCCTCTGGATGAATGTATGAGCATTTGGAATCCAGCTCAGTTTTAAATTGTTCGCCCGTATAGCCGATCAGCTTAAGCAATTCATCGCTGTACCATAAAACCGTATCATAATCTCTGGCATCAATACGCAGCAAACCGCCGGGAATCGTTTTGATGATTGCCTCCCGTTCCTGATCTTTTTTTGCCAGCTTATATTCTGTACTCAGCATATCATGAGACAGCTCAATCCGCGCGCGGCGGCCTTCCCATTCAAGCATGCGGTCTTTAATCATAAACGTTCTGTCCAGCGATGGATTATAGAATTCCCAAGCATAGGTTTCATCTTTTTTTAAAAGATGATTCGTACAAAATGGACAAGGTGCGCTTCGTCCCTGAATCGCCTCATAGCATTTTTTACCAATCAGCTTTTCTTTTGGCCGATTCAGTGTTTCACATGATTTCTCATTAACGTATAAAAGCTCGTAATTATCCATATCGCTGATATACACATTGCCCGCATATTCTGACATCAGCCATTCAATCTGTCCGATACGCGTCATTATCTCCGCATCGGATGCTGCCTGCTTATGACAAAGAATATTCATATCATGAAAAACTGCCGACAGCACTGTTTTGCCGTTGACAGTCTGATTAGTGACGGTCATATCCACCTGCTGCCAGTCAGTCAGCCCCTTAATTTTCAGACTCAAAAGCTCACTGCATTGACTCTGTTCACCTGAAAGCTGAAGCAGTGAATGCATCAGTTTATCATATGCCTCTTCAGTCAGCAGCTGCTTTAGCTTAACCGCATCCGATGTAAGCTGCCAAAGCTTTTTCAGCCGCTGATTAGCCGCAAGCAGAGGCAGTCCATCATCCAGCAGCAGATAGCAGGCGGCCAGTCCCATTTCATCCATCAGCGTCAGCCTTGCCGCGGCCCAATCCTCTGGTACTTGCGCCCGCTGTATATTCTCTGTCTGATTCATGGCAGTATCTCCTTTAAAACATGATTCCTATGAAACTATTATAGTCTCGAGTGCACATGTTAGCAATAATAAATACCAATTGTGATAATTATTCTTTTATCTTTATTTCCTGTAAATTACTTAATGCCTGATATAATTCATCAACATGAACCGGCTTTACTAAATAGCCGTTCATTCCCGCTTTTCTGGCTTTTGCCTTATCTTCTTCAAAGGCATCGGCACTCATCGCCAGAATAGCCACCTTACCGCGCTCACCAGGTAAGGCTCGAATCTTGCGGGCTGCTGTCAAACCATCCATAACCGGCATACGGATATCCATCAGTACCGCATAATAAGTTCCTTCAGGATGATTTTGTACCATCGCTGCCGCCTCAGCACCATTCACCGCTGGTTCAACAACCATTCCCTGCATCTCAAGCAGTGTTTTAGCAATTTCCATATTCAGCTCATTATCTTCAGCCAGTAAGATGCGCTTACCTTTCAGATTATATTCAGGCTTTGGCTCAGATTGCGCTTCATGATGAATAAACATACTGCCCAAAGCAGAGCAGATTGATGAAGTAAACAATGGTTTCGTAATAAAACCATTTGCCCCTGCTGCGATTGCCTCATTTTGAATGCTGCTCCAGTCATATGCGGATATAATAATAATCATCGTATCCGGCCCGACAAGCTGACGAATTCGGCGGGTAGTTTCTAAGCCATCCATATCCGGCATCTTCCAGTCAATCATCGCTACATCATATAATTCATGCTTATCCATTCGATCACGCACTGATGCGACAGCCTTGATTCCTGAATCAACCCACTCACAATCAGCGCCGATATCTTTTAGAATGGCGGTAACCTGTTCCCCTACAATTTCATCATCATCAACAATTAAAATACTCAAATCCTTTAAAAGCTCACGCTGACGGCGTATTTCTTCCTGTTTATGATCAACGTGAACCAGCTTCAGCGGCAGCTGAACGATAAACTCAGTTCCGACTCCCTGCTCACTTTCAACACTGATACTGCCGCCCATAAGTTTAACAAGATTATGCACGATTGACAGACCAAGACCGCTGCCTGCCTTATTGCGGGCATTATCACTGCGCTCCTGTTCAAATGGCTGAAACAGCTTCTGTTTAAATGATTCTGAAATACCGATACCATTATCCTTTACTGAGAATTTTAAATGCGCGTAGCCATTGCTTGTATACTCATTGCTGATAGTAACAGTAATCTTACCCTTTTCAGATGTGAACTTTAATGCATTGCTTAAAAGATTCATGAGAATCTGACGCAGATGCAGCGCATCCCCCTGATACTCATCTGCTAACGGCTCAAGTATCCGCATCTCATATTGTATTTCTTTCTCAGAGGTCTGCGGTACCAAGATACTGTTAATTTCCTGGAGAACATCCTGCAAGCTGAATTCATCCTCATTAATCTGCATCTTTCCTTGTTCAATCTTCGACATATCAAGGATATCATTAATCAAAGCCAGTAAATATCGGCTTGAAGTATCAATTTTATCAAAACAGTGCAAGGTAGTTTCAACATCTCCCTGCTTCATCTTACCAATTGTCGCCATGCCGATGATCGCATTCATCGGTGTACGGATATCATGACTCATACGCGACAGGAAATCACTTTTTGCTTCATTGGCGGCATTAGCTCTCTGCAGGGCGTCGCGAAGCAGCTGTTCCTGTCTGGCCTGCTCACTCTTCTGTTCATCCAAGCCTTTAACCAATAGGATCGCCAGCTGTGATTCCGCATAAGGATCTTCAACATGAATCACATGCGCTGACTGCCAATGATAGCTGCCGCTGACATCCTGCTGAAGCAGTTCCATATAGATTTCTTTTTCACCCTTCGCAAAACGTTCAGCCATAGCTTCCCGGCGGAAATTCTTTACATAATCCTGCTGATAATCCGGATGCACACGTTTAAAATAATCGTTAAACAGCTGATGATAACTGCCGGTTTCTGACAATCCAGCCTCTAATTCATTATGCAGCAAGGAATAGCTGTCTTCACTTAGATTCAAATTATAAATCAGCGGATACGCGGTATCGATAGCCGCTCTTAATGATTCTGTTTCAACCCGCCGGCTCTTTTCTATTTCAAGACGCATTTTCTTTTCATTTGTAATATCTGTATAAATAGCCTGAATTACATCTTTTCCATCCATATTGATCAAACGCTTCATCAATACGGAGATCCACAGCTCACTGCCATCTCGCCGATATGTCAGCCGTTCATAAGCAGTCTCATCACCCAGCTTCATATTATTTAATGTATTAACGATTGCGTCATAGTCCTTGGCAAGAACAAACTGAAGCGGACTTTTAATTTCTCTATGGAAGCTTTCTTCATCATAGCCGTAAATTTCCCATCCCTGACGGTTGCTCATCAGCAGCTGATGCTTCGCATCGACACTAAACTGAATGATTCCGCAAGGCAATGTGTTAAACAATTCCATCATGAAGGCCGCTTGACGCTTAACATCACGATCTGCCTTAGCATATAATAACTCGCGTTCTTTGCGCTCGGTAATATCACTGACAAAACAATAGGCTTCGTCAACACCCTGATCATTTTTAATAATTTTACCAATATTTAAAATCCAGATCAGCTGGCCATCAGCTCTTCTAAACCGATATTCACACATGAAATTGCGCTGTTCCTGAATTGATTTCATTAATTCATTATGAATCTTTTCTAAATCCTGTTCGTGAATCAAAGAAACTGTATTCCCGAGGGTAGCTTCCATAAATTCGGCTTCATTCGCAAAGCCTATCAGCTCACAGCCTTGCGGAGAAATCCATTTTGTAGTCAAATATTCATCCATCGCGCAAATAGTCGTACCGCCCGGCAATTGAGAAAGCATCAGTTCAATCTGATTATCACGGGCTTTTAATTCATCCTGCAGTTCTTTATAACGAGCTTTCCCATATTGAAGCGGGAATAAGCGTTCATCCTCCATCGCGTCATAAGCGATTGAATGATGCATATGCTTAATCCTAAAGCGGTCAGACGCCTTATGCAGAACAAGGGTGATTCGCTGAAATTCATGGATGCTGACTTCATTATCCGCTCTGGTATCCATATAGCTAGACCCTTGACATACCGCATCATCCTCACCCAGCAGCACAACATCGTAATGCTCCTGGCTAAGAATGCATGGCTGAAGATCATCCTTACCGTCAATAAACTGCTTGGCAACCGCGGCTTTACCAACCGCTGACTGCGCGCGTCCTGAACCAAACCAAATAATATCCTCATCCATTGCATTGATTAACGGTTCGATATTATTATCCTGAAAAAAGGTACGCAGGATATGAGCTGTAAATTCACTTACTTCTTCCTTGTTTTTAATCATTTTCTTACCTCCTGCAATGAAATGATTTTTCTTCACAATCTATGGGATATCGACCGATACGGATGCCTAAAAAACAGTATCTACCCCCGATTTATCAAGCTCACATGACATTATATGATACTTATCATTTTATCACAAATCCTTATGAATTACTATGAATCCTACAAATTAGAAAATGAGTAAAAAGTAGAATTAAATTGAGGAGTTTGGTATACATTTGTATTCTAATGGCAGATTACAATAAGCATCTAAAAGCTGTGATTCATTTTGATATAATCGTTGCTTTTCATTCTTTACAAAACCACCTTGTTAACTTGAGATATTTTGTGCTATATTGAGATTAGAGAGGAACAGCATCATGAAAATTAAATCAATATTAACAATATTCTGTTTGTTTGTTGGGCTGACTGCTTGTCAAAGTCCTGTTTATGAAGGCAAAGCTGAACTCAATGTTTATTTTCAAAAGCCCCAGCATGCCCCTGTGGTAAGAAGCTATGAGCACTATATAAAGCTTTTTCCTACTCAAATCAAACGATGCATAATGCAGGCAGTGCATTATTCAAAGGCGGATACAGTTACAGGGAAAGTCAATCCTGAACAGGATTATTTCTATACGATTGAAAGTGCGTATACTTATATTGGTTCTCATAATCAAAATGAATACACCAATACCGATGATGAACTTTATAATTGGTTGCATACAAATATTACAACAGAAGTTACTTATGAACATATTCAGACTAATTTAAAAGGAGAAACTGCCCAACTATTAAATTACTATTTTGATAGTCTCTATTCTGATTCAATAATTACACAAGCCATAGAAATGACTTATCGTTATTTTGTGGATGATGAACATGATGTTCTATCATTAGTGATTCGGTGTGGTTCCGCAAATCTGTTTTATTATTCAATGCGCCGTGAAGTCTTTAACATTGATTTAAGGACGAACAAATTGATGACTAACGAAGAAATCATTGAGCGATATGAGTTAGACAAGGAAAAAACTCAGCAGCTTGTATATGATCAGCTTGATGCTCTTGGTTTCCGCTTCTGTAGTACAGAAATCGTTGATGCTTGCGAAGTTGACAAAGATGATTCAATTCATGACATATGCTATACCGATTGTTATATGACGGATGAGAATTTAACTTCTTACTTCAGAAAGGTTTTCAATGCGCAGCTTGATGGCGGTGGTTTGTTTGTGACTGATGAAGGCAAGCTTCGTATGATAGTTGAAATAGCCCATCCACAGCTTCAATTACCGGGTGTTGATCAAGTATATTTTGCTCTGGTTGATTTGATGTGAACAATTTGATACTGAAAATTTTGATTGTTTATGAAAAGATAATTCTAACAATTACTATAATACAATTCATCCTATTACGATTAATTTAACTAATAAGGCTTCCTTTATTAGTTAAACTAATCGTAATA
>PVML01016817.1_pt1 | contig 141398 bp, 137 predicted proteins | sample 1853371 | NCBI WGS metagenome assembly PVML01 (sample SAMN08533508, study PRJNA380276) | Human gut metagenome, whole genome shotgun sequencing project. | isolation source: participant 1, chromium library | host: Homo sapiens | collected 2017 | reverse complement strand
ATTTGTAGAAGGGAGAAATATCTATGCTTAGAGATTGGAATTTTTGGTGTACCGTGATGACATCTGTTGCAGCTGTCATTGCGATATGTGTATCGGTTCACCAAATACGACTAAGTAATAAACAGCAACTGTTTGATCGCCGCTTGAAAGCATATATGATGGCAAATAGCATTATTTCCCTTTGCAAAGAAAACTACGTTTTCCTTTCGGAGAAAAGGAAAGCAGAACCTCAGTTTGCAAATGACGTTGTTTTTATATGGCTTACAAACAATACATATATGGAGGGGCAAGCAGAAGCCATAGAGCATCCCTTGGAACAGCCATTTCATAAGGATTTTTTGCAAAAACGAGAAGAACTTAGAAATATGGCAATGGAATTTGAACTTATTTTCAAAGGCAATGTTACGTCGCTTTATAGCAATTTTCTGAGAGATTACGAAAGTGTATTGGCTGTAATGTATCAGTATCAGATTATTATTAAAAAGATGGAAGAAGAAAACGGAAAACATCCTAATACTTCAGAAGTGTTATCGAAAATGTTTTCAGAAGAAGAATATCGGGATAGACTGTAGGATGCATTGGGTAGCTCAAGGCATCGTATGATGCAGTGTCACAAGAAAAGAATGATAAGCAACTGAGAAAACAGCTTACATTGATATAGGGGGGCGAAAGCATATGTCAGAATTTTATACCGAAGCGGACTATGAAAACTCCGTAATCGAATTATTCCGGAACATGGGGTACAGTTACCTGTATGGACCCGACATAGAGAGGGATTTTCGTGATCCTCTGTATGAGGAAGAACTTGTTGCTTCCCTCTATCGTTTGAACCGTTCTCTGCCGGAGGACGCTATTAGTGATGCACTTTTTAAGCTGAAGAACTTTGAAAACGGCGAGCTGGTGCAGAAAAACGCCGTTTTTATGGACTACCTGCAAAATGGTATTCCTGTGCGCTATTTTGAGAAAGGCGAGGAACGCTCCTCCATCGTCTATCTTGTTGATTACAAGAATCCTGACAACAACTCCTTTATCGTGGCAAATCAATGGACTTTCATTGAAAACAGCAACAAACGCCCGGATATTCTGCTTTTCCTGAATGGTATTCCAGTCGTTATTGTAGAACTGAAATCTCCGTCCAGAGAAGAAACTGATGCTTCAGCTGCATACCGGCAGCTCCGCAACTACATGAAGGAAATCCCTTCCATGTTTATCTATAACGCCATCTGCGTTATGAGCGACCAGATGACCTCCAAAGCCGGTACAATTACTTCCGGTGAAGATCGCTTCATGGAATGGAAAACGGTAGATGGAAGCTACGAGAACACGCAGTATGCACAGTTTGATACTTTCTTTGAGGGAATGTTCCAAAAGGAACGCCTGCTTGACTTGATAAAAAACTTCATCTGTTTTTCCAACGAAGGTGTGAACTCCTTCAAAATACTGGCTGGTTATCATCAGTATTTCGCCGTAAGAAAGGCAATCGAATCGACCAAACGAGCTACTGTTACCGATGGTAAGGGTGGTGTGTTCTGGCATACGCAAGGTAGCGGCAAGTCACTGTCGATGGTGTTCTATGCTCATCTGCTTCAGGAAGCCTTGGATAGCCCGACGATTGTTGTGCTGACCGACAGAAATGATCTGGACGATCAGCTTTTCGGACAGTTTGCAAAGTGCAAGGATTTCTTGCGCCAAGACCCGATGCACGCTCAGAGTCGTGAGAATCTGCGTGATCTCCTTGCCGGTCGTCAGGCAAACGGTATTATCTTTACGACCATGCAGAAGTTTGAGGAATCTCACGAAGCCCTTTCTGAACGCAGAAATATCATCGTTATGGCAGACGAAGCCCACCGTGGACAGTATGGCTTAACCGAAAAAATTAAGATGACCAAGAATGAGGACGGTGAAGAAATCGCCAAGCGTGTTGTTGGTACTGCCCGCATTATCCGAAACAGCTTGCCTAACGCTACATACATTGGCTTCACCGGAACTCCGATTTCCTCGAAAGACCGCAGTACCCGTGAAGTGTTCGGTGATTACATCGACATTTATGATATGACGCAGGCTGTCGAAGATGGCGCAACCCGCCCGGTCTATTACGAAAGCCGTGTCATTAAGCTCAATCTGGATGAAGCTACGCTGCACATGATTGATGCAGAGTATGAAATCATGGCACATAATGCTGATCCGGAGGTTATTGAAAAGAGCAAGAAAACACTCGGACAGATGGAAGCCGTATTGGGCAACGACAACACCATCAACTCTCTGGTCAGCGATATTCTTGACCATTACGAGAATTACCGTGAAGGTCTGCTTACAGGCAAAGCGATGATCGTGGCATATTCCCGTCCGATTGCAATGAAGATTTATAAGCGGATTCTGGAGCTGCGCCCTGACTGGACGGAGAAAGTCGGTATTGTTATGACCAGCGGAAATAACGACCCTGAAGAATGGCATGATATTATCGGCAATAAGCGACACAAGGACGAGCTGGCGAAAAAATTCAAGGACAACAACAGCCCGATGAAGATTGCCATCGTTGTTGATATGTGGTTGACCGGATTTGATGTTCCGTCCCTGGCTACTATGTATGTGTATAAGCCGATGAGCGGATACAATCTGATGCAGGCAATCGCCCGTGTCAATCGTGTGTTCCGTGACAAGGAAGGCGGTCTGGTCGTTGACTATGTAGGCATTGCTACCGCATTAAAACAGGCAATGAATGACTACACCACCCGTGATAAGAAAAACTATGGTGATACGGATGTTGCCAAAGTCGCTTATCCGAAGTTTATCGAAAAGCTCGGTATCTGCCGTGATATGTTCCATGGATTTGATTACACCAAGTTCACTACCGGAACCGATCTGGAAAGAGCAAAGACCATCAGCGGTGCGGTAAACTATATCATCGCCCGTGAAAAGGAAGAGGAAAAAGACACCTTTATCAAGGAAGCCCTCATGCTTCATCAGGCTCTTTCTCTTTGTTCCTCTCTGGTATGTGAAGCTGATCGCTTTGAAGCGGCGTTCTTTGAGTCGGTGCGTGTCCTGGTGCTGCGGCTGACCAATGCGGGAACCGGTAAGAAGATCTCTCTGCCTGAAATGAACGCTCGTATCAATGAGCTTTTGAAGCAGAGCATCAAGAGCGAGGGTGTTATTAACCTGTTCTCTGATATGCAAGAGGAATTTTCTTTGTTTGATCCGAAGTTCCTTGAGGAAATCAGCAAAATGAAAGAGAAGAACCTGGCAATCGAGTTGCTGAAAAAACTGATAGCAGAACAGGTATCTATTTATCGTAGAACGAATGTGGTTAAGTCCGAAAAGTTCAGTGAGATTATGCAACGAGCTATCAACGCATATCTGAATGGTATGCTCACCAATGAAGAAGTCATTGCAGAAATGCTGAAACTTGCAAAACAGCTGGCAGAAGCCCACAAAGAGGGCGAACAGCTCGGCCTTACAGCAGATGAGTTGGCATTCTACGATGCACTTACGAAACCGCAAGCAATCAAGGACTTTTACGAAAATGAAGAACTGATTGCGATTACAAAAGAACTGGCAGATACACTTCGTAAGAATAAAACGATTGACTGGCAGCGTAAAGAGTCTGCCCGTGCCAAAATGCGTACTCTCATTAAACGACTGTTGAAGAAACACAAATACCCACCAGAGGGTATGGATGATGCTGTTCAGACCGTAATGACACAATGCGAGCTTTGGACAGATAACGTGATGGAAGCCTAATCTATATGGTGTATCGCCTTATCATAGAGGGATGGAAACAATGGAACGAAAAGAACTATTTGAATGGGCAAAAGAAATCTATGGAGCAGAACCGGATTACCCGTGGAATGACTGGAATTGTGTTTTGCGCCATAAGAACAATAAAAAGTGGTTTGCGTTGGTGTTTGAAGTCAATGCAAAAAAGCTGGGATTGCAAGAAGATAAAACGGTTGATGTTCTGAACATCAAGTGCGATCCGATGATGATTGGTTCACTGCGTATGAAAGAGGGATTCTTCCCCGCCTATCACATGAACAAAGAGAATTGGATCAGCATTCTTCTCGATGGTACAGTCTCGGCAGATGAAATTAAGCCCTTGCTGGAATTGAGTTATCAACTGACCCGGTAACGCAAACGAAATGGCAGATGGGTTTTAGGAGGTGCGATATGTAGATACATTATTTTCAGAGATACCACTCTAAAGAGAATGTGGATACCTCAAACACCATGCTGATGCTCTCTCGCTTGTATAACTAAAAAGTCCACCAGTCATGATGCGCTGTGCATCGTACTGGTGGACTTTTCCTGTAAGGAAATAAAAAACTGATATTCATATATCGCCATAATCAATGTCGTTATCGTAGGCGTGAAGATCTCCCTTCAGAAAATCTGCTTTACGAATATACATCGAATTTACCAGCTCCCCTTTTTCGTGGAGCAGGCTGAATTTGTAGTCTAATAATGCTGCCGGTACATAGAGCATTTTAGCTGTTTCAAAAAATGTGTGTTCCGAAAGGCGTTCCAGAACTTCCTCATCTTCTAACAGAAGTTCTGCCGCAAAGAAGTTTGCTTCGTTTTCTTCGATTGATCTATCATCAAACACTTCCATTTCTTGAAAGCCGTGCATCATGGCAATTTTCGTATGCAGAACAGCGTGTCCTAATTCATGTGCGACTAAGATACGTTCCAGGATACCGTTCACATTATGATCTATAACGATATTCTTCTGTCTGGACTGGTAATAGAAGAAGCCCTTCAATTTCTTCTGTAAATCGTAATAATGGATTTTGATACCTAACAGCTGACACAACTCGTAAGGGTCTCTGGTGTGATATTTTCGCACAAGCTTATCGACAGTTTCAATGATATGCTCTGCCGTTTTCATTTGCTTCACCTCCGAATCGCACACAGAAAACATATTCTGTGCTTGAGGATTTTACTCTTTATCTTTATGCTTTCTGTATTTCTTCGGAGTGTACTTTTCCCGTGCTGTTTTCTTAGAGTCCATATAAACTGACATAATCGCCTGGAAGAATACATCTTTTGCGTCCTCGTCCAATTCTCCACCGGCAAACAGAGAATTTACACGCCCCAGCACTTCCTGAGCTTCTTTTGCTCCCTTTGAACCGAAGTTTTCCTTTGCCTCTAAAATAAACATATCTTGATCTATATGGCTCTGGCTATCCGTTTCAGATTCATCCAAAAGATAGGACACAGAGATATGCAGCGCTTCAGCAAGTTTTCTGATGTTGCTTTTTCTGGGGAGTGTTCCGAGCTGCTCATAGGTGTAAAGGGATCTTTCGGAGATGCCGGTCATCTGGGCAAGCTCCGTTTGAGATAGGTTCATAGCCAAACGAGCTTCTTTAATTTTTTCTCCAAATGTCATGGTACTGTCCTTCCTTTCAAAAAATATTTATTCGTAACTTCCGATTATTTGTTGACAAACTTCTGGAAAATGCTATAATGAGAATAAGAACAGAAGTTTTAGTTCCATTTAATTATATATCGGAACTTTTATAAAGTCAAGAACTTCCGATTCCACTTCTGTTATTTTAATCAAATATCGGAAGTTATAGTCATTCTTGTCCCATGGTATTTGTTTCCCTTTAGCCAAGTGGCAGGAGTTAGAAAGGAATTCTTATTTTATGGATTAGGTTGAAAGGAGATTCTGAATGAGCAGATATAATACACAGGTATTAAGCAATATTCGAATGCTTTGCCGGATGCAGAACATTGACGAGAAGGTTCTGTATGAAAGAGCAAAGCTGATTTTATCCATATATCGAGAGGTGTGCTGGTCTACTATTGATCGTGCGAATGATGTATGTGATACCCTTATTTGTACTTACGGTGACAGCTTAGATGGTGCATTGATTTATCTGGAGAGCTTTGCTCCGGATGAAGCGAGAGAACGATTTGAAGAACGCATTCGCAGCTTATTCGAGACAAAGTGGATCATTGAACTGGTAGATATGGCTATGTTGAAAATCAGAGAATATCCAGATAAAGGCGCTCTGTACTGTGAGATTATCTCAAAGGCATATCTCAATCGCTTCAAGTACAAAGAATCAGAAATGCTGGAGGTTCTGAATATGGAACGCAGCAGCTATTATGACCGAAAGAAAGAAGCGATACTGTTATTTGGTCTGTCACTTTGGGGAACAGCCATTCCTAAATTGAAAGATTTCCTGGAAAGTGCCAGGGAGGAAGAAGCATTGTGTTATTGTGAGTGCTAAGACAGGATTTTAGTCCGACTAAAATCCGATGAAAATACGACGGTTTCCCTACTGAAAGTCCGACTTGTCCAGTGTTAAAATGGCTATGCTGGGAGATAGCGGCATAAAATTGAATAGAGAGAGTTACGCCTCGTGCCTGTAATGGGTACGGGGCTTTTTTTATACCTGTCTATCTTCCTTCATATTAACACAAAGGCATGAACGAGAGCTTGGAGTAATTTACTCCGGCTCTTTTTTTATGCCTGCAAGGAGGACAGGCAGATGGCAAAGGGTATTGAGAATCGGGCACGATCTCCTCCCGCTGTTTTTGATTTTGCAACTTCACAAATTCAAAAACACGGAGGAACGAAAATGTATTACGACTTGGTTGAAAGCGGAAAAAGAATTAAAGCCTTGAGAAAGGAACATGGGCTTACACAGGAACAGCTTGCGGAGCAGTTAGGTGTTGCCGCAAACACCATTGCACGAATTGAAACCGGCAACAGAGGTATCTCTATTGATTTGGCAATCGAACTGGTTGTGCGCTTTGAGACAACCCTTGATTACATATTTTTAGGTCGTGAATAACCTCAAAACTATACCTACGAGGCAATAAAAACTTGCATGAGGAACAGGTACAATTTAGATACAGCCAAAGAAAATCGGCTGCTTGTTCCTTGAAAACTGAATACACAGTCATCGAATACGTTCCTGTTGCCGGTGCGAGAGCATCAGCCACATCAGCGGTACGCCGTGACGTATCGGACAGAGAAACAGAACGACTTTCTTCTATAAATTAAAGAAGTTGTCTATCTCCCGATGCCAGCGATCAATACTGGCTTGTAAATATTGGGTTGCTCCCAATACGGCCATGAAAGCAACAGGATTAAAGATACTTCTCTACGGAGCTGGCGGAGAACCCGGCAGAGGTTAGATTCCTATGGAACTGATTCGCAATCAGTCGTTCGGTGATTCCCTGAGGGCGTAAGCCCTCTTTCCCAGGGGTGCGTGGCAAATATGGGACACATAGACTTTTGGACTGACTGCCTGATTCATTTCAGGCAGTCAGTTATTACATACCCAACGAAAGGAGGTCATGGCAAATGATGAAAGAAAATTGGGTATATTGCCGTGGTGATATTTATTGCGCCAATCTGGACCCGGTAGTTGGGTCGGAACAAGGCGGCATCCGTCCGGTTATCGTCATTCAGAACGATACCGGTAATAAACACGCTCCCACATTGATTGTGGCAACGGTCACCACCAGAATCCATAAGAAAGCGAATATGCCGACGCACTTTGTTATTTACGACAATCCTGCATTCAAAGAAGCGTCCGCTGTTCAGCTGGAACAGATTCGCACCATTGATAAGAGCAGGATTGATAATTACTTAGGTAAGGTAACGCCCCGTGAAATGGTAGCGATTGAGAAAGCCTTATCCGTCAGCCTGGCAATGGAGCAGCTGAAAAAGCGTTCCACAAAACATAAAGCAAAGAAAACGAAGGAGTGAACATAAATGTTTGAAGAAAGAATCGCTGCCATGAATCAGCGCACCGAAGAAGCGATGGCTGCTAACACAGTTCAGTTTGATAAGAGAACCTATACGGTTGATGAGATTCAGGATATTCTGGGCATCAGCAGAACCAGTGCATACAACCTTGTGAAAAAGAAGGTTTTTCATAGTGTCCGCATTGGCGGCAGCATCAGAATCTCCAAAAAGAGTTTTGATGAGTGGTTGGATCATCAAATGTAAGATTTGTCAAGGGTGTCGTATAACCCGGCGACAAACTTCAAAACATATTGAGAGTTCGATAAAATGTAGCCATGACAAGAAACACATGGCTACATTTTTTACATAGGAGGTTGTACGATGGCGGAAATGAGAAAACGCACGAGTATGTCTGTTCCGGAAATGGGCAGGATGCTCGGTCTTGGTAAAACGGAGTCATACTGGCTCATTAAGAAGAATTACTTCAAAACCATTCTTGTCGGCAACACCATGAGGGTGATGATCGACAGCTTTGAAGAATGGTATGCCAATCAGTTCAAATACCAGAAGGTCGATGGAACCCCTCCCGGCGAGGAACTGAAGAAAACTACATATTCAATGGAGGAGCTTGGACAGCGCCTTGGGCTGAAAGAATCGACTGCTTACGAACTGGTTGCCAAAGGGCATTTTGATGTGGTCGATGTCCTGGGCAAGCGCAGAGTGACAAAGGAGAGCTTTGAAAGATGGTATGCTTCTCAAACCGATTACCGCACGGTAGAGGATCAGGAACTGGATGCAGATATTATGGCATCCACCTACGGTCTGCCGGAAATGGCAAGAATGCTTGGGGTACATCGTCAGACCATTTACTATATCGTTGCCAATGAAGATTTTGAGCTTATCAAGGTTGGCAGGTATAAGCGAGCTACCAAAGAGAGCTTTGAAAAATGGTATCACAATCAGACCCGCTACCAGTTAGCGGAAGATAGACAGGAAAGGAGCTGATTACATGGCATCTATCGTTAAGAGAAAAAAGAAGTATTCTGTGGTTTATACATACACCGATGAGAACGGCAACAAGCGTCAGAAGTGGGAAACCTTTGAAACGAATGCCGAAGCAAAGAAAAGGAAGTTGCAGGTTGAATATGAGCAGGAGTCCGGAACCTTTATTCCCCCTTCTGCTAAAACCATCAATGATCTTTTGGATGAGTATATGTCAATCTATGGTGTGAACACCTGGGCGATGTCTACCTATGAAAGCAGAAAGAGCCTGATTGCAAACTATATTCGTCCCCTCATCGGTGATATGAAGCTGGAGGATGTCACGCCGAGAATCATGGACAAGTATTACCGAGATTTGCTTTCTGTCAAAGCGGTTTCTTCTAAGTATGTAAAAGCCCGTACAGAATATCTGACTCCGCATACTGTCCGAGAGGTTCACAAGACATTGCGAAACGCTTTCAATCAGGCGGTCAAGTGGGAATTGATGACCAGAAACCCTGTGGAGCACGCTACGCTGCCGAAAGAAGAACACAAGACCAGGGACATCTGGACAGCAGAAGTGCTCCAGAAGGCTCTGGAAGCCTGTGACGATGATATTCTTCGTCTGGCTATTAACCTTGCCTTCTCCTGTTCCCTGCGAATGGGTGAGCTTCTGGGGCTTACCTGGGACTGTATTGACATTTCCTCTACCAGTATTGAACTTGGTCAGGCAAGCATCTTCGTTGAAAAGGAGTTGCAGAGAGTAAATCGTGAAGCGATGGCAGATCTGGACGGTAAGGACATCATGTTCAAGTTCCCGCCGACCTTCGCCAGTACGCATACCGCATTGGTTCTCAAAACTCCTAAGACCAAAACAAGTGTCCGCAAGGTGTTCTTACCGAAAACCGTAGCGGAAATGTTGGTACAGCGAAAGGCTGACATCGAAGAACTGAAAGACCTTTTCGGTGACGAGTTCGTAGACTTCAATCTGGTTTTCTGTTCTTCCAATGGCAAGCCGATTGAGGGGCAGGTTATCAACCGTGCTTTCAATAAGCTGATTGAGGAGAAGGGACTGCCGAAAGTGGTTTTCCATAGTCTCCGACATTCCAGTATCACTTACAAGCTGAAGCTGAACGGCGGCGATATGAAATCCGTTCAAGGCGATTCCGGTCATGCGCAGGTCAAGATGGTAGCGGATGTTTACTCCCATATCATCGACGATGACCGCAGACTGAACGCTGAAAGAATGGAAGCTGCGTTCTACTCAGGCAGACAGGCAACACCTGAGCCGGTTCAATCAGCTGCAACGGAAAGCTCCGCTGATGATAAAGAACTTCTTCTGAAGCTTCTGCAAAATCCGGAAATGGCAGCACTCCTGAAGTCGCTGGCAAAAACATTATAGTAACTGTAAGGGCAGATTCTTTTACATAGCTACAATAGCTGTAAAAGGGTCTGCCCTTATTTTTTTGTTATGGAGGTCAACGAGTATGGATAGAATCTTTATGGACGAGTATTACAAGCATCTGAGAGCTGACAATATCGAGGCATTTTTCAAGGAAAGGAACGACGAATATGTTGGCAGAGCCGAAGAATACAAAGCAGCAAAGTCGGCATTGCTTGAAGGATTGGGACTTGAGCATTTGTTTGACCATAGCCATGAACTGACTCCGAAAGAGAAAGAAATATGGATGCTGTTCGATAGGGTTGATGTAGCAGAGCTTCTGGCAAGGGATGCTTTTGCCAAGGGTGCTTATATGCTCGGCGCTGAGGATAGAGAGATTATGCTGAAATAAAAAAAGACCTGCTTCGGCGGGTCTAAATTACATAGAATCATTGAGTCTGAAAAACCTTTGAAATTCTTAATAATTCTGGTTGAAAAATTCATTTTGAAATGATATATAAAACAGACTGAAATCTGTGTCTAAGGACACCCGCACCCTCACACGAGAATGAATAGGATTTCCTATCATTTCGCATCACGAGAAGTTACATAGTGACATTTACTTGCACTTGCAACGTCCACCAAAAATCGAAAGACTTGCTAATTTCGAGCCAATCGGACGGTGTAAAATCCCTCTGAATTAGCTATCACAGCGTAGTATCAGATGGGATTTGAAATGCTGAAAAACCTTGTATTTCCAAGCATTTTTAAGCATTAGATGCCACTTCCCGATGTCGTATCGGGTCTACTCCTAAGCTGTAATTGTGGGTTCGATTCCCGCCGGGAACATCAGTTCGAAGCAGTAATGATTGAAAAAGTCATTGCTGCTTTTTTTGTATCTTGGGTGGAAATTTCCACCCGGAATTGAAAAAACGGAAGGACTTCATCCACCCAAAATAAGATTTTGCCACCCATTTGAAAATTATAATTTTCCACCTGGATGTGGGGCATATGGTGTAGGGAAGAAAAAGGGTTGTCAATGGATGCAAATTTGGTTTTCTTGTCTGTACGATTCAGACCTGAGAAAGATAGATGCTCAGATTAGATGTAACAAGTCTAGTCTGGGCATTTTTTTGTCCAGAAGAAAAGGAGGATTACATGGAAGTACGAAAAGAAGATCAAAGAGATCCAGATGAGAAAGTCGTTGAGATAGAGATTGAACGGCTCAGGGACTTTAAAAATCATCCATTCAAGGTACAGGCAGACAGTCAGATGAAAGAGTTGCAGGAATCCATCAAGAAATATGGGTTCATATTAAACTTTCGCCAAAAAGAGGTGCTGATTTGAAGATTTTCCTTTTGTGAGTTCGTTAATTCAATTTCCTGTCCGATAATTAAAAATTCATCCAAATGCTGAATTCGATAATTCATTGTGTTTCTTTCCTTTATCTATTTAATTGGAATATAAATGTCCATCTTTGAATCAGGATGCGTGTAACCTAAAAATCGTTCATCCTGAAGCTCAAAGGTTTCCCTGACATCCAGTTCCTCCCTTGTGTTGAGCAGCCATGTCCCCCAAATATAGTCAATCGTCTCAGAAAGGGTTTCTAAGCTGCCATGATGTGTAAATACCGCATATTTCCCGCCTGACAGCACTTTGCTGACAAAAGGAGCCTTCACATCAGCAAAATGTTCAACTTCTATGCCGACCACTTCCCAGCATCGCATCGCTTCATTGGCAATGAAATGAATATCCTCCTGATATGACTCATAGATACCAAATCTTCGTGAATGATCAGAGCCGCAGGAAAGCTGTTTATTTAAATCAGCAAACTTTTCCCAAAGCTTTTTAATATGATTTGGCTTTAATTCTATTTCTTCACGGTATCCTAAAACTTTAATTTCCGGTATTTCCACAATTTGAGGATGAACAGTTACATGATTAAGCAAATGATTCATAAAATGATGATTTATACATTGCTTGTTAGAGACAAAAGTCTGGATTCGGTTTTTACGGTAGTAAAGCGGACTGATTTTATATGCTGTTTTAAATGCGCGGCTGAATGCTTCAGCTGATTCAAAGTTATTGTTAACCGCAATATCAATGATTTTATCATCGGTAACCAAAAGCTGATAGGCTGCATTGGCTAAGCGGCGCTTTTTTATATAGCTGCCCACACCTTCCCCAAGTATTGCATTAAACTGCCGATTCAAATGAAAATATGAATAGCCTGCAAAGCGGGCAACATCTTCTACTTTGATGTCCTCTTGCAGATGCTTTTCAATATAAAGAATGGCTTGTTCCAGTGCTTTCTGATAATCCATGATGTTTCCTCTCTAACGAATTTCAATCAGTCCCTAAGGCAACGGATCAATTTCAATTTGCATCTCTGTGAGTGTTGTTGCCATAGGCTTTGCAATATCATAAATCTGCCAGCAATTCTTTGCTTGGCCTCCCCAGCAAATTTCAATCGTTCCTTCCCGCGGAGCAAGAATCATACTTTTGGTTGTGCCGAAATTTTCTGCATAATTATGAAAACATAAGCCTTGGGGATATTTGGTTAACAGCATGTCTTTTAATTGAGCTTTGGTTATATGCCGTTTATCCTTTAACTCATTTTCAATAAAGTGATATCGAGTGATGCTGTGTGGAAACGCCTGATTTTCTATGTGCATGAATTGAGGCAAAACCGTATGATTGGTCGCATGCAGCATTTCTTCATGACTGTCAGCATCAATTTGACGATAAGCAATTTTCCCATCCATGGTTTGCACAAGCGCCGCATGATCTGTTTTATCGAGTAAGATCATATTCATATTAAAGACAATTGGCATCTCTTTGATATAAGCTAATGCTTCTTCTACATTTTTGCAGTTTTCTAACAGCGCCCGGACAACTACCCAATACTGTAAACCGTTAAACTGAGGCTTTCGCATATGCGCTAAATTCACAACCGGCATACCGCATGAACTGATTGTCACCGCAAGACCATGCTCATTGAAGCCATCATCTCGACCAAATTGTAACATAGATGTACCAATATGTGTATACTTGCCTTCGGCTTCAGTCCGCATAAGACAAAAATCTTCTAATTCATTTGAAAATTCATAATTACGTGCTAAAAGCGGCTGCTTCATATCCGTCTTATTTGAAAGCAGTGCTATATGACTGCAGTTTGGCACATAACAAGTCATAGTATAGAAAACCAATGCTTCTAAGTGAACATTTAATGCGTCGGCAAAGCCCTGTATCTCTTCAGTAAGACCCGGACACCAGCGTTCAAGCAAAGCATTTGTCTCACGAATTTGCTTTTGATCAACGGCTGCCTTTACTACATATTTTGCTTTTAAGTATTCATTACTGGCTGCCTGCTTGCCTAATTGATAGCCAATCGCATAATGGCTGCCGCGTAAATTATAGGTGCGTGTTTCTATCGGTTCCATTGTTTAATCCTCCACTTTCCTCGATATTTCTATTTTACCAAAGGAATACAGAGACTTCATGATATTTTCTGCTGTTAAATAGAAAAAATTTCTGCCGAAAACAGAAATTTAATCAGATTGCCTTACCCTCAAACTGGGTATTATAAAGCTCATAATACTTTCCCTTCTTTGCCAGCAGCTCATCATGACTGCCTTGTTCAGCGATGCGGCCCTGATCCATTACTACGATGCAATCTGCATCCTGAATCGTTGACAGCCGATGCGCAATGATTAAACTTGTCCGATCCTTCATTAAATTAATCATCGCATCTTGAATATGCTTCTCAGTTCGAGTATCCACACTAGAGGTTGCCTCATCAAGAATCAGTATTTTGGGATCTGCCAAAAATGCCCTGCCGATTGCCAGCAGCTGCCGCTGACCTTGGGATAGATTATTGCCTGAACCGCTCAGCAGTGTATCATATCCCCTTGGCAGCTGACTGATCAGTTTGCCGCAATAGCTCAGCCGGGCTGCTTTACGCATTTGCTCATCATCAGCGCTTGGGTTCGAATACTTAAGGTTATTGCGGATCGTATCAGTGAATAATACTGTATCCTGCAGCACGATGGCAATGTCTTTGCGCAGTGTATCTCTTTCAATATCCCTGATATCTGTGCCGTCAATCAAAATCCGGCCGCTGTCAATATCATAAAATCGCATTAAAAGATTTACTACTGTTGTTTTACCGCTGCCGGTAGCACCAACAAGAGCAACCTTATGGCCTGAGCGAATTTCCAAGCTAAAATCATAAAGCACTTGTTTTTCTGGTATATAGGAAAAATCAACATTTTCAAATTGGATTCTGCCTTCAGATAATGGTACTTGACAGCTTCCTTCGCTTGACTCACTTGTTTCATCCAGAATTGCAAACACCCGTTCAGCTCCCGCCAGCGCTGTCTCAATCTGACCGTAGATTTGAGCCAGTTCATTGATGGGTCTGCCAAATTGCCGGGCATAAACAATAAATGCGGAAATAACACCGATCGATATCATGCCATGAATTGCGAAATAGCCGCCGCAAACTGCGATTATCACAAAACCGATATTATTGATAACATTCATCGCCGGCCCCATTAACCCGCTTAAAATATCCGAACGAATACTGGTTTTAGTTAGGGCATCGGCCGTTAAGGAAAAGTCTTCAACAATCTGAGGCTGACGATTATAAGCCACGACTGTCTGATAGCCGATGACATGCTCCTCAATCTGCGCGTTGAGACGCCCCAGCAGAATTTGTTTTTGACGATAAAAACGGCGCATCCAGCCAGCCAGCTTTTTGGTAACCAGAACTGTTAATAACACCGTTGTACAGGAAAGCAATGTCAGCTGCCAGCTTAAGCTGAACATCATCACAACCGTACCGATGATTGTCAGAATCCCCGCAACTAATGAACTCAGTGATTGCGATATGGTATCAGAAATATTTTCTACATCATTGGTCATGCGGCTCATAAGATCGCCATGCGCGTGCTGATCAACATATTTAATCGGCAAATCAATAATTTTATCAAATAAATCTTTACGCATCGTTTTAACTACACGCTGACTCAAATGTGCGCTCAGCCGGCTCTGAAATAAAGATGTCAAACCATAAATCAGATAAATAGCCAGCATCAGTCCAAGACGCTGAGTAAGCACACCAAAAGCTCCCTGAGTAATCGAATCAATGGCTTGACTTTGCAGCTTAGGCGCATATACATTACATAATACCCCCATCGTTACAGCCAGCAATAAACCGATTAATAATTTTCGCTCATCAACAAAATATTGCAGCAAACGTTTAAAAGTCTGTTTTGATTCTTTTGGCTTCTCAACCTCGAGTACCGTTCGCATCCGTGACGGTTTTTGTAATTTCTCAAATCCGGTCTTGGTTTCTGCTTTATTCACAAAATGCGCCTCCCTTCAGCTGAGAGTTATAAATATCCTGATAAAGCTGATTCTCCTTTAACAATTTCTCATGAGTATCACAGGCTGCCAGTGTTCCATTTTCAATCAACGCAATACGGTCAGCTCCCTGTACAGAAGTAATCCGCTGAGCAATGATGATTTTAGTCATTCGGTTATAATGTTTATTTAAAGCCTGATACAGATTAGCCTCGGTTTTTAAATCAAGCGCACTGGTAGCATCATCAAGGATTAAAATAGGTGCATTTTTCAAAATAGCGCGGCTGATGGCAAGACGCTGCTTCTGACCGCCGGATAAGCTCATTCCCTGCTCAGTGACCATAGTCTCAAACCCATCCGGTGTATTTTCTATAAATTCAAATGCCTGCGCAGCTGACGCAGCCTGAATAATTTCTTCATCGCTGGCCTCAGGATTCCCCCATGCGATATTTTCTTTAATTGAAGTTGTAAACAATTCACTTTTCTGAAGGGCAATGGCGACTTTGCCGCGAAGCTTATCCAGCGGATAATCTTTCACATTTATGCCATCAACCAAAACCTCGCCCTCATTCACATCATAAAAACGCGGTATTAGGTTGACTAAGCTTGATTTACCGCTGCCGGTAGCTCCCAGAATACCCAAGGTTTCTCCCGGTTGGATACATAGATTCAGATCATGAAGCACCATTTCCCGGCTATTGGGATATGCGAAGGATACATGCTTGAATTCTATGCTGCCTGCATTCAGATCGCATTGTGCCTGTCCGTCCGTGATGATTGGCTCGCATGTCAAAACTTCTTCCACACGATGAATTGAAGCTACACCTCTGGTCATTGTCTGAAAAATCATCACTAAACGCAGAATGCCATTTAAAATCTGTGATACATAGGTAATCGCAGCCACAATATTACCGGGTGATGCAAGTCCTGCCTGTACCTCCAGGCCGCCAACCTTAATTACCGCAACGACTACACAGTTTAAAATAATATTCATCAGCGGGCTCAGAATCGAGAAAATCAACAATACGTTTAATTGTGTGCCAACCATGTCATTATTCGCAGCCGCGAAGCGCTCTTTTTCATAATCTTCACGCACATATGCCTTTACTACCCGCAGACCAGCAATACTTTCCTGTATGATGTTATTCACCCGATCCAGCTTTTTCTGCAGGATTGAAAACAGCGGACCTACCTTTTTGATTACCACGATTACGATAACAAATACTAAGGGCAGCGCCGCTGTAATCACTAAACCAAACTTTACATCCAATAAAAACATACAGACAATACCGCCGATAAACATCACTAAGGTCCGGCTCAGACCGCGCATCAACGTATTGGCTAGATTTTGAATCTGGGTAATATCATTAGTAACTCTGGTGATTAATGAACCGCAGGTAAATTGTTCACTTTGTTCTAAGGATAATGACATAATGCTTTTAAAAGCATCCTTACGCAGATCATTACAGAAATTCTGCGCACATAGATTTGCTGTTACCGCGCACATAACACCGAGAAAGCCGCCGATGATTACATATAAAATCATTTTAAAGCCGGTGTTTAAAATAATATTGAAATCAGGAATATGGTTATTAGCTAAACCAAGAACCCCCTGATCAATAATCTGACTCATCAGCTGCGGCTGAATCAAGTCCATAATCACTTCGCCGATCATCAACAAAGGGGCAAGCAATGCCAGCCCCCAATAAGGCTTAAAATAAGCAAACAGCTTATTCTTTTCTTTCATTTAAACCGCTTCTCTCTTTTGATTTATGATGCCGGTGATGATCCTTAGTTCCATGATAATCAAAACTCCATTTATCTGTCAGCTTGATTAAAATAGCCTGAAGCTCAGCTTTCTCCTCATCACTTAAAACATCATAGATAGCATCAGGATCTTCAATAGTTTCCTGACTGGCGGCAAGCTGACCCTGTTCACTGAGCCTTACCAGCATACGCCGCTTATCCTGCTCATCCTTTTCACGAAGGATCAATCCCCTTGCTTCCAGCTTGGCAATCGTTTCGCTTAATGATCCGGCTTCAATTTCAAGCTTCTGCTGCAGCTCCTTTTGGCTCAGCAGTTCATTCTCTGCCAGCAGCTTTAAGATCCTGCTTTGTCCGCGCCGATTGGTTTTGCGTTCTAGAATATAACCGCAGCGCATTAATAAATGCGTCAGATCTTTCTGGCCGTGATGATCATGGTGTTTCTTACCCTCATCCTGACTTGTCTCATTAAAAAACTTTCTGCCTCGTCCGCATTTTAATTCATCCCTTAAACACTCATTGGGACATTGTGTACATCTCTCTAAATTTTCTTTATTCATTCATATCTCCTTTCATCGCCTATATAATTAGGTACCTTACGAATATAGATTACACCAATTCTTTGATATTGTCAAGGTACCTAATTAAATTTTTATTTGCATCATAAAAGGCAGTCACCTGCCTCATTAAATAGATATGATTATTTTAATTACTAAATGATTGAGCGAAAGCATTGATTCTATGATAGAATGGTACCAATCATAAACTAAGGAGTCTGCCATGGAACTTATTCAACATTCAGAGTACATTTATTCAACAACCTATGAGACGAAAAGAGATCGTCCATCATTAGGTTATATAAAGGGTTCAAACTTTTCAGTAATGGCAGACGCCGGAACCAGCGCTCAACATGTAAAGGAAGCCTATGCCCTCTTAAAAGAACGTCAGCTGCCGCTCCCTGCCTTCACGATTCTTACCCATTGGCATTGGGATCATACTTTTGGTATGCATGCCGTCCAAGGTCTTACGATTGCTCATACGCTGACTAACCGTGAACTTGAACGCATGATGAAATGGCAGTGGAATCCTGAAGCGATGCAGGAAAGACTGATTTCCCAAGAAGAAATCCCCTTTGTCGATGATCATTTAAAGATTGAATATAACGACCTGAATGAGATAAAGCTAAAAATGGCTGATATATCCTTTTCATCCAGTATGACACTAGACCAGGGCAATAGCCATGTCCAGCTGTTTCACGTTCCCTCACCCCACAGCGATGACAGTGTATTTATTTATGTGTCCCAAGCCAAGGTGCTGTTTATCGGTGACGCCATCTGCGAAGATTACTATCACCAGATGAATGTCGACCAAAGCAAGCTTCAAGCGATGATAAAATTTCTGCAGGCCTTAGATTTTGAAATTGGAATTCAGGGACATCTGCCTGCCATGAATAAAACAGCAATCCTTAATCAGGCTTACGCTTTAATTAAATAGCGCTTTTCATATTCATCCGCCTTCATCGGCCGCGCGCAGTAGAAGCCTTGAATCTTATCAATGCCCATCAGGCTGACAGCTTCATATTCATCATATGCCTCGACACCTTCAACCGTTACTTTCAGCTCAATGGTCTTTGCTAAAACTATAACACCCGCTAAAATCTGTCTTGCCTTATCACTGACAAGCAAATCATTCAGCATCTTTTTATCAATTTTCAATTCATCGATCGGCATATTTCTAAGCAATGTAATCGATGAATAACCAGAACCAAAATCATCCAAAAGGATTTTAATCCCCGCATGCCTGAATTGATTCAAAATTTCAGAAGCCTTTGCTTCATTTTCATAAAGCGCGGTTTCCGTCATTTCAATTTCAATTAATTCATGCGGAATCTGATAACGGTCAATGATTTCCATATAGGACGTAAAGAAATCGACACGATAAAGATGCAGCTGAGAAGCATTGACTGATACCGGTGTCAATTCATAGCCGGCATCCAGCCAGCTTCTTAACTGAATGCATACTTGTGTTAAAACATATTCATCCAGCTCAATAATTGAACCATTGCGCTCAAGAATAGGCACAAAATATGCCGGTGAAATCATACAGTCTTCCTTATAATACCAGCGTACCAACGCTTCACTGCCCTCATAGCGCTGTGTCTGTACATTATATTTCGGCTGATAAACGACACTGAATTGCTGATTCTTTAACGCCGGCAAAAACATGTCCTCAATTTCCTTATTTTTAAATATCTGCTCCCGCAGCGCGTCATCATAAAAAGCACAGGCTTCATATTTCTTCTGAAAATCTTTTCGCAAAGCCAGCGCCGCGCAGTCAATCATTGTATTGATCTGTTCATGATGATCTGTAATAAGATAAACCCCGGCATTCATCTGAATCTGATACTGCATCTCACCTTCTGTACTGCTTACAACATCCTGTATACTGTTCATGATATCGAGAATCCGCAAAGAAAGCTGCGCAGTATCCGAATACGTCAGTAAAACGATAAAATGATCGGCCTGAATACGGGCAAAATATTCATTCCTGCCCAGGCGCTGAACGAGACATTGCGCTACTTTCTTCAGTACCCGATTCCCCTCTTCATAACCAAATAAATCATTGATATATTGAAATTTATTTATATTCAACGCAATCATCGCGTATAACGAAGGATCATTGTCCAGCTTCTTGGACGCATCCATTTTAAATTTCTCAAAGGAATCAAAATCAGTCACCGTATCAACCCATGCGATCCGCTCAAGCATCCGGCGGTGCCGGCGGTCAATAAAAATAACCCTCAGCAATGAATAGGCTAATACAATCAGACAAAGGGCAAGCATAGAATAAGCTAAAGTGACAGTCTTGCCAATACTTTTCGTAATCACGACGTTAGGTATAATACTCAATAAATACCAGTCATTAACCGCTAAAGGTTCATAATAGATATAACGGATATCCTTTTTACACGCATAGCTTGTAAAGCCGCTCTGACCAGCACTGATTGCCTGCTTTAATTCATCCACCGTTGACTGATTATCCTTAGACAAGGATAAAATCTCATCATAAAAATTCTGCTCACAAGTTCCCTCTTGATTCGCCGAGCCAATAATTTGACTGCCATCCTGCTTCATGATCACACTGAAGCCCTGTCCGTCAAACGTGGTAACTGAGAGCAGCGGCTGATAGGTTTGGGCAGCATAGGTGCCAAACAACACATACTGCGTTCCGTCCTTATATTCTATCGGAGCGGTATACAGGGTAACCGGCTGCTGATCAACCAAATCAAGCAGATTATCGGAAATAGAGATGATGCCGTGCTGAGCCTTTTCAAAACGCTGCAGCTGCTCATCATTTAAAAGAAATTGACTGTCATCACTGGCATAGCCCTCATGATTATCTAATATGACGCCCATGCGCTTAAAACCATTAAGATCATCCAGCACCCTTAATTGGGCAATTATTTGCATTGGATCTTTTTCATTATCCGCATAAAGAGAGGCCGCGATGTTTGCCATGACATGCTGATTCTTTTCAACCTCTTTTTGAACCACTTTTACACTTTGATGGGAAATTTCCGTCATTGTATTGAAGATACTTTCCTGAGCGTTTTCATGCAGCTGATAAGTAAAAAAAGCAGCAAAAAAAATGATGATAATCAAAGCTGCTATGACATTAATATATATTTTAGAAGACTTCTCCCGCATAAGCTGCCTCCGATGAACGATTGCATTCACTATATAGATTATCGCATATTATACACTATATTTGAAGTCAATTTAACGATTTGTCAAATAATTAACAGCCATCAAAATTGATTATTTACTGACATTGACAGCATGTAAATGATATAATATGCGTACTTGCATGAAAGAGGGACAGCCAATGATTGAAATGAATGAATGTATCCTGCATGTACTGGATACAGAAAAGAATCTTTGTGTATTCGCGGAAGAAACGATACCGGAAATGGAACCGGAGATTGAAAAGCTCCTGCAAAATAAAATTCAGAAGGCCTTTACCAGCAACAATATCCAGCATGGTTATTTCAAGGCAAACAGTTCAATTAAACAAGGAATCGATGATTACCTGGGCGGACAGTGCAGCTTTGTGGAATTATCCAGACTGATCGGCGAAATTATCTTTGAGAAAAAAATGAAATACGGATTGTTTCAGCCCTGCGACTTTATCTGTGCCAATGTATTAATCGATGGCCGGCGTTTTTTAGCCCTTTTGGATAATAGCTATAACGAAGGCATTACCCACAATGTCAGACAGGAAGCGGATCGCATCGTCAATGAAATCATTCGTCATAAAACATTATTTTCAACTAATATCATGAAAAGAGACGCGGTGGTGCTGATTGAATATTCGGATATGACGATTCAAGTCGTTGAAAACAAGAGTGAAATAGATGCTGAAAAAGTATATTTTTATACCCGCTTAGTATTGGATTGTGACGCAGTGCCGTCTTATCAGGAATCAAGCAAGGTGCTGCAGAAGAAATGTGAAACTATGATTGATAAATATGAATTAGATGAAGTGGCAATTCTGCCTAAAATGAAACAGCTGATTAAGGAATCGCTGGACAGCAATGTAGAAATTGATATTCAGGAAATGGCTGTTGAATTATTCCCTGAACGGCGGATGATTCAGGATGATTTTAAACAGGAAGTCTTAGAACAGGGCATCAAGCCAAAGATTCAGGTTGAAAATGTGAAACAGACCAAGCAGATGAAGGTTCAGCGTTTTAAAACTGACAGCGGCATTGAAGTAATTATTCCCATTGAATGTCTGAGTCAAAAAGATTTAGTAGAGATCATCAATAACCCAGACGGCACTATTGCCATAGAATTAAAAAATATTAATAAGATTCAAAGCAAATAAAAACTGAGCGTCAAGAATTATCTTGATTGCTCAGCTTTTTTAATACCATTTACATCCTATTGAGGGAACGCTTTAATACATACGATTTTAGGCAGCTTCAGCGTATCCACCGTTTCCCGCAAGGCCATGTCAGCATTCAGCGCTACACTGTCGATGCAGTCACTGTCCTGATAAGCGATCAGCATATATTTTTCATCCTCACTCAGCAGAAAATCGCGCGGTGTTTGATGATTGCAGTGATAGATTTCATTCAGCTCCAGCTGACCATTTTTCATCACATGAAAGTGTACGATCAAATCCTGGCCGCGGGTGGACGCATAGAGATGACGGCCATCCTTTGACAATCTGATGGCAGCACCTGCTGATGACTGTGTTTCATCCATCAGCATGGAAAGCTGCTGGACAATACTTAAATCACTCAAATCAATCACAAAGATTTCATTGCTTAATTCACTGACCGCATATAAATAATGATCCTGTGCATCTGATACAAGATGTCTTACACCGCTGCCCTTAGGGAAATCAATTCTTTTCAGCTCATTCAATTCCTGATCCAGCACAATCATCTGATCCAAACCAAGCGCCGATAAAATCAAGCGCTGATCAGCCTTATCAAACCAAGCGCAGTGCATCTTTGCCCCATCGCCAAATACCAGTCGTTTTACTAATGTTAATTGTCCGTCATAAGCATAAATATGGGCTGTTCCCTCATGATAATTGGTAGTTACCAAATGTCTGCCATCATGTGAGAAACACAGATAACATGCTGGTTTTTCTGACTCCTGAATTTCCTGGATCAGCTTGCCATTATGATCATAAAGACCTATGCCGCCCTTTCCCGCTGTCTTTTGAATAGTAGCCAGCACATGATTATATGAATCAAAATACGTTGTGTAATCAGCCTTAATCAGCGTCTGCGGTTTACTGAAACGGCCATGATCTAAACCCGCTGCCACAATACCTGTGGTTGGAACACTTGGATAGCCGCCAAATAAATAATTCATTGCCTTTCCTCCTTGTTTAAGCAAAGTGTATCACAGTTAGCATGAAGTTAACATTTTGATGCCTAAAGAAATGAAAGACGGCTGCCCGTCTTTCAATTATTCAACTGATTTTAATGATTCTACCATCGGAATTGTTTTCAGTTTATGATGCATGACTTTCGCTACCAGCCATGAGAAGAACATCGTAATAATTACTGAAAGGACATAGGATTGAAGCAGAATCGTTCGGCCAAACATGACTGAATCCAGTTCCGCAATACTCATGATCAAGCGATGCAGCAAGGTGCCCAGCGCTAAACCGGCTAATGCGCCGATAAAACTCAAAATCAGATTTTCACGGAATACATAGGAGGATACTTCATTGTCATAGAAGCCCAGAACTTTAATCGTCGCGATTTCGCGAATCCGCTCAGAGATATTTACATTTGTTAAATTGTAAAGCACAACGAAGGCCAATAATGCCGCTGAAATGACCAGCACGACAACGACAAAGCCAAGACTCTTAATCGTATCCGCAAAAGAATCAGCCGTACCGGAATAGAATACGACACTCGATACCCCATCTATTTTAGTGATATGATTGCCGAGATTTTCTTCAACCTGACTTTCTGTACTGTCCGTTTTCACAAACAGATTCGTAGCCTTGCTGGTAAAGCCATAGGTTGCTTTATAACCTGCCTCAGACATATAAAGATAATGACCAACATAATTCTCTACAATGCCGACAACTTTAATTTTCTTGACTAGATCATCACTGTTTTCGCATTCAATTAAATCGCCGATACCTACGCCTAAGTCATTGGCCAGCTTTTCACTGATAACAGCTCCGTCATCCGTAATTTCAACGGGGGTATGGCTCCGTCTTGTACGCAGGCTGACAAACTCCTTAAACTTATCAACATCGGTAGGAACAATGATCGTAACGCTTTGCTCCTTACCTTTGACATCTATAGTACCATTGTATTGGGCGATTTCCATCGTATCACTCACATGGCTGAATTGTTCAACGGTTTTCATAATGTCTTCCTTTTCAACCACATTTAAATTCTTTTCAAATTCAATATTAACTTGATAATTCTGAATTTCTTCAAACTGTTTCGGAACGATATCACCGATTGAATCCTGAATACCAAAGCCGGCCACTAATAATGCCGTACAGCCTGAGATGCCAATCACCGTCATAAAGAAACGCTTCTTATACCGAATTAAATTACGCACTGTAACCTTCTTAGAGAAAGAAAGATGCTTCCAGATTAAAGGGATACGTTCAAGGAAAACCCGCTTGCCGTTTTTTGGTGCTTTAGGCCGCATCAGTAAAGCTGGTGTTTCCATTAATTCTTTATACACGGCTGCAATCGTCGCTCCCAAGGTGATTAAAATCGCCGCTAAAGATGCCTGCAAGGCAAAGGATGGGATAAACTGTAGCTGCACCGGCGGCAATTCATACATGATGTTCCACGCTGTATAAATAACCGTAGGGAAAACCGCAAAACCAATCAATACACCAACAACGCTGCCGCCAAAGCTGGATAAGAAAGCATAACAGAGATATTTAACCGCGATTTTCACTTTGCTGTAACCAAGCGCCTTTAACGTACCAATTGTTCCCCGCTGCTCATCAACCATACGAGTCATCGTTGTCAGACAGATTAACGCAGCGACTAAGAAGAAGAATAACGGGAAAACCTCGGCAATCGCGCCCATGCGATCGGCTGCTGAGCCATAGTCCATATAAGAATAATGCGATTCACGATCCAATACATACCACTCACAGTCTTCAATTTCAAGGATATCCGCTTCCGCATTTTCCAATTCTTCCATCGCATCCAACAGCTGTTCATCCGTGATGCGGCGGTTTTTCGCCAGCTCATCGACACCCTTATCATAAGCTGCCCAGCCATCATCAAGGGTTTGCTGAGCATCCCTAAACTGCTGATTCGCGTCATCAATCTGTTTATTCAAATCCTTTTCCGTTTGATCCAAGGCCGCTTCATTCTGCTGAATCTCAGCCTTGCCGGCCATCAGCTGCTGCTCCCCAACATTGAGCTGACTCATTACTTCATCAACTGGAATTTCTAAATCAGCTAATGATTCATCGATTTTCGCGATTCCCGCTTCCACCTGCTCTAACTGTGCCATCGCCATCTGTTTTTCAACCTCTGACATAGCCGGATTGCTTAAAGCGAGTTTTAGCTGTTCCTGATTTCCTACTAATTCCTGACGCTTAGCCTTGGCCTCATCAACCTGATTCAGCGCGTCCTGAATTTGAGCCAGTGCCTCACTTTTCTGTTTTTCAAAAGCCAGCACCTGCTGATCATAGCTGCTCCAGGCATTCGCAATCTGCATCCGGCCATCTCGAAGCTGCCGCTTTGCCTGTGCAATCTGAAGATCAAAATCACGTTTCTGCTGATCAAGATCCGCCCCGCCCTGCATCAGATCCACAAAGCTGCGGTCTAAGGTCTTCTGTGCCTCAGCTAACTGCTGATCCGCCTCATTCTTAGAAGTATAAAAAGCATTCCAGCCATCCACATAGGCATGATAAGCACTGTTTTTTACATCCTCGCTGCGGATCTTAGAACGAATTTTGCCTAATGCTTCCAACTGATCAGTAATAGGATCAATCACATCAAAATAATTATCATCATAAGAATTTAATTCCTTAACATTATCAATCGTTAAGTAAATATCCGTATAAATATCCTGATCAAAAGCACTTTCCGGTATCATCAAATAACCTGAAATCGTACCGCTGCCGATATTGGAGCTGCCTTTTTGATAAGAGAGATAATAAGGATTATTTACTTTACCTACAACCGTAAATTCCGTAGTCTTCAAACTATCTGACAGTTCATCATCATTACCGCTGTTTAAAGTCAGCACCGTACCGATATCCGCATCAAAATGCGAAATCTTACCTGCCTCAATCACACATTCATTTTCATTTTCAGGAAGTCTGCCTTCAATCAATACAGCCTGATTCATATAATCCGGATTATTGGGATCAAGATTATCCGGCAGCGTCAACACCTTCATCACATATTCCTGAGTATTCTGTTTAACTAATACATCTAATGTATGCGTGGCAAAAAGTCCCTTTACTCCGGGAATTGCGCGTATTTCCTTGACATCATCTTCAGTAAAACCCAAGGTAGACAAAAGACGGATATCCATCAAATTATAGTCATCAAAATAACTGTCGGCGGTACTCTTCATGATCGGCGCGCTGGCTTTTACACCAGCAAAAAAAGCAACACCGATGGCAACTATGGCAAAGATTGAAAAGAAACGGCCAAGGCTCTTGCGAATTTCCCTCAGCGTATCCTTAATCAGCATTCTCATTGTTTACCACTCTATGCTTTCTACCGGTGTCGGCGTTTCATTTTCCGTAATGGATGCGATACGGCCGCTCTTTACTCGTATTACTTTATCTCCCATCGGCGCGAGAGCCAAGTTATGAGTAATAACAATAACGGTCATATTCTGCTGCCTGCACGTATCCTGAAGCAGCTTTAAAATAGCTTTGCCGGTATTATAATCAAGCGCGCCGGTAGGCTCATCACAAAGCAAAAGCTTTGGATTCTTCGCTAAAGCACGGGCAATGGCAACTCGCTGCTGTTCACCGCCGGAAAGCTGAGCCGGAAAATTGTCACGGCGGTCATACAAACCAACATTAGTTACCGTTTCTAATACATCCAGCGGATCATGGCAGATTTCTGTAGCTAATTCCACATTCTCAACAACCGTCAGATTTTGTACCAAATTATAAAATTGGAATACAAAACCGATATCATAGCGTCGATAGGTTGTTAATTCTTTCGCGTTAAAATCACTGATTTTCGCGCCATCAACGATGATTTCACCGCTTGTAGGTGAATCCATACCGCCTAAAATATTCAAAATCGTTGATTTACCCGCCCCGCTGGCACCGGCAATAACGACAAATTCACCTTTTTCAATCTGAAAATCAACACCGGCAAGGGCAGGGATTTCAACCTCACCCATCTTATAAATTTTCTTTACATCCTTAAATTCAATAAATGACCCCATAATGATCTGCCTCCAATCATTGGTTCCATTCAGCTTTATTTATTTAAGCTTTATGTAACTGCACATATTATAACTGCCCACTTCCACATAGCCATTCTTTTCATAGAATTTTTTCAGTTCCATTACCGCATCACAAAGCAGCTGTTTCTGACGAATCCGCGGATACATTTCATCGATCTTGGCTAACAGCTGAGAACCGATGCCGCGGTTTTGATACAGCGGATGAACCAAGAGATCCTGAATCAAAAAGATCGACGTATAATCCGTTAACGCCCGCAGAAAGCCCACACAGTGATGATCCTGATAAACGGCCAGCTTGACCTGTGAATTATTAAAGCTAAAACGCAGATTTTCAAGATTTTTGCAGTATTCCTGCCAGCCTGCCATTTTATATAAATCAACTACTTCATCAAAATTAATTTCATCATTCATTTTGAAACGCTGCATATAAATCTCCCCTTTATAGTATTATACAATATTTTAAAGAAATGCGCTTGTTTCTTTAAATTCCTATCAGCCATTCAGCAAGATATACCGTTATGACTGCACCAATCGCAACGATCAGCAGACCGCGCTTTTTATACGCAAGCCACAATGCCGCCAGACAGCCGGCACTTGCCGATGCTAAGGAGCGGGTAGAGGTGAAAATATCCGGGAATGTCATTGCCGCTAAAACAGCATAGGGCACATAATACAAGAAGGATTGAATGAATTGATTTTCAATCTTTTTCCGGCATAAGACCATCGGCAGCATGCGGATCAGATAAGTTGTAACTGCCATGATGGCAATACTGATCAAAATTCTATTCATGAGCTTCCTCCTGACTGATCGGATAACGAAGTGCTGCCAATGCCGATGCGGTTATAGTTACGATGATAATCACCCAGCCGCTGGTAATCTGATTCAAGAAAGGCAGGAAGCGGAAGGCTAAGCTTAAGGCAACAGCAATAATCAAGACATAACGAATCGATTTCATGCTTTCACAGGGCGGTATAATAATTGCTAAAAACATGCCGTAGATAGCGATGCCCAAGGCGCTGGATAATGCGGGACTCATCATGTTGCTGGCATAGGCACCCAGAAAGGTTCCCGCCGCCCAGCCAAGATAAGGAATTAGAATAACGCCGGCAAAATAAGCAGGTGTCAGCTTTTCACGGCGCTGCATGCTGACTGCAAATATTTCATCGGTAACGCCAAAGGAAATGGCAGCTCGTTTCCCGGTAGTGATATGCTCACCGATTTTTTGGGAAAGTGACAAGGACATTAATGAATAACGAAGATTAATGATCAGCGTTGTCATAGCTAATTCAAGGTAGGTTCCCTGATTTAAGATTAAGGTTAATCCGGCAAACTGTCCGGCACTGGTAACATTGCTCATCGACATCAGCACCGCTGTCCAAATTGGCATCCCGCTCTGACGCGCCAGCATCCCAAAGGCAAAGGAGACTGAGATATAACCCAGACAGATAGGCAGTCCATCTTTTAATCCTGATATAAATTCATTCCGCTTTTCCATGCACTCACTCCAAGTCTTCACTTTTGTTACAATTATAGCAAAAATTCATCTAAATAAAATACTTAAAATTGATAAATATAGGTATCTCCCCATTCGCAATACTTAGAGTTCCATATGTTAGAGTGAGGTTAGACTCAGAAAGGATGAATACTATGAACAATTATCGAGGTAGAGTATGCGATGGACGTCCGATGGCAATGGCTTATGTCAGAAAACAACCTTGGCGCCGTATTTATAAGTCCGAAGTAGCTTTACAGAGAGGTACTTTATTCAATGATTTGGATAAACCGTTTAAAGGTTATAAGATTGGAGGCTGCGGCTGCAATGGCAAATAGAAATTGTAAAGAAGATCGTTTGTTTGATTTCACAATGGATGATCGTATGATGGGCTGCGGATGTGACGGCGCCGACTATAACAACGGATGCTGTGATTATAATAATGGCTGCAGCGATTATCATAATGATGATTATGGCTGCGGATGTGATGATGGCTGTAATAATTGCTGTGACACAAACTGCGGATGTGATTGTGATCCTTGCAATAATCAATGCTGTGATCCTTGCTGCGACTGTGATCCTTGCAATAACCAATGCTGTGATTCAAACTGTGGCTGCGGATGCGCTGATAACTGCTGTGATCCTTGCGGCAATGACTGCGGGTGCAATAACAATTGCGGATGCAGCTGTGGCTGTAATAATGGCTGCAACAACAATTGCGGATGCAATAATGGCTGCCAAACTAGCTGTGATAACGAATATAACTGTGATGTTGATGCTGCTGACAGCGACTCAACATGGTATGATGAAGTACGCAGACCACATCGTCCTGATTGCGGATGCAAGCCTTCTGAAGAACAATGCCGCCGCTGCCGTGAATTGAAAAAGCGGATTCAGCATTTAGATTTTGCCTTACAGGAAGTAACTCTGTATCTGGATATGCATCCATGTGACTGCCGTGCGCTGAGATATTATCATCGCATTAAATGTGAATTAGATAAGTGTATGGCATTATATGAAAGACATTGCGCACCAATCAGCAATAAGGGTAATGAAAATCAGTATGAGTGGGAATGGGCACAGAGCCCTTGGCCATGGGAAGGACAAGAGTAATATGTGGAGATATGAAAAACGATTACAGTATCCGGTTGAAATAAAGCATACGGATCCTAAATTAGCAAAAATGATTATTTCGCAGCTTGGCGGACCTGATGGTGAATTAGGTGCATCTTTGCGTTATCTGAATCAGCGGTATGCAATGCCGTATCCTAATGTAGCAGCGTTGCTGACTGACATTGGTACTGAAGAATACGCGCATGGATGGTGGAAGTAATATAAGCTTAATACACAGACTGTCTGTTTACGTTCATTATAAAAAAGTAAGACTCACCCTTAATTAAGGAGTGAGCCTGCGTTAATCAATAGGATAATCTATATAATCATTTAAAGTTACTCATTTTCAAATAACCTTAGAGAACCGCGAACATGAAAAAGCCGTTTAAATAAAGGTATAATAGCTAATAAGCGAACTAAGATGAAACTAAAAGCAAAAATTACAAAGCTGTAAAGCACCACCCCAAGTAAACGGTTTCCGATGTTTAATAAGTAAGTTTGAATGGGGATACATAGCCATAAGGTTATACCATGAATTAAATAAATGCCAAAGGTAGTTTCACCTATATAGTACATAATCTGATTAAATTTAATGGATAACGTTTTTGTTTCGTATAATTGATAGACAATTTGAAAAACACAGATGGCAAGTATAACGCTGGACCAAACACACGCTCTGTCGAGAAGTAAAGTAAAAGATTCAAAGTGTTTTGTTTCAAATATATTGTAGAAGTAACAAAGAATCATTGTAACGCATAATACAATAGCATAGAAACGAATTGGTTTTCGATTTTCTTGGATATGTGTTAAATAGTAGCCTAAAAATAAAAAGCCAATCTCAGGGGTTAAAACCGGCAGCACAAAATAGGGTGAGACAAAGGGGAATAAATGCCATGCGCCTAAAAACGGCAGACATGCCATAATCACAAACCATATCGTAAGAAGATATTTAAAATCAGTCTCTTTTAATGCATGCACTAATTTTTGAAGGATGGGAAGCATGACATAAATCCCCATCAAGGTATACAGATACCAATATGCCACAAAGGCTGGTTCATGAATCATAGAAGCAACCCATGAAATTAAAGAAAATTCTCTTTTTTCAATAAAAATATAAACAAATAGACTAAATAAAATAATGACAGCCGCCAACGGAAGAATTCTTTTTTTCCATACACTGAGATAATCTTCTTCCCGCTCAAATAATAAAGCACCGCTGATCATTAAAAAAATAGGTACGGCAATTTTACTTAAGGTAAGATAAGCCATTCCTAATGTTGCGGAGAAATCCATATTATACCCGATAAATGAATCCTTCACCGTATGATTAGCAATAACTAAAAAGCAAGCTAAAACTCGCAAAAAATCTATATAATGCCAATGTTTCTTCATATTTCCCCCTGATTGTTAAATTTATTATAAGATATTGACACTTTTTAATCAATGTTTTGTATGTTTATAAATCTGAAACATGTGATTTTCTGTACCTGACTGAGACAAAAGAATCAAACAATTCAGAATATTCCCTTTAATGCAAAAATTTATAAGGATCATACTTAAAATAAAAACGGCTTACCCTCAATTAAGAGAGTAAGCCAATTTTTAGATTAAGATTTAATTGGATATGTAGTTGTATTACCTTCTGGTTCAAACGCAGGTCAAATGGCTACGAGCACTTGGATCGAAAATATTTATTATGTACTTTCGGATGGTAAAATGGCCAAAAACTGTCAAATTTTGTATAATAGTAAATATTATGCGTTCAATAATTCTGGCGAGTGCTTGAATACTTCAGGTCAATCCTCTCAATATAATAATGATGACTATTATTATATGACTGGATCAATTAAATTGAATAATGTTTTTTACATAAATGATACAGAACCAGGCAACTCACCTGATTATAGTTATGTAGAATACGCAGGTGGATGGAATGGGTGGATTGCTGACGGTTCAGAATGGTATTATTACGAAAATGGTGTAAAAGTATCTGGATGGAAACAGACTAGCGATGGATGCTGATCTCTACTGATATTAGCAACTTCTAATGGAAACAAACTAATTTCGTTGCCTTGACTTTCTTTTAATTTTGTATAATGTTTCATATCACTCCTCCGCAAGTCTATAAAGACTTGATTATTAGTTCAGTTTCTGTTTTAGCATAAGGATAACCTTGTGTGTTATCTTCACAATAATAATTTTTCATAATGCATACTAACTGATTTTGATTATTCAGCATCAACAATGATTTCTCATCAATCTTGATTGCATCATCAAAATAACAAGGGCGATCAATAACCTGACTGTATCCTTCGTGAAGTTCACAAATAGAGATGTTTTGGTCACTTAATGCTTGAACAAGCTGTTTTTCAACTTTTGCAAAATCTAAATCATATCTTGATAATAAATCGGCATTACTAAGAATTTCTCCAGTAGTCAAATCAATATTATAAACATTAATTTGAACTTCCTCCTCACCATAAATGAGCACTGTTCTAGTTTCTACTGAAAGTATATCATCAGCAATATAGTATCTGGTGCGTGACATTGCATATGTTGCAACTGTCTTTTTATTATCATAGTATGATACTGTCTCATATGCTTTGTACAATTGGTTTGTAATTGATTGATTTAACGTTTTGATGTTAGATAAGTCAATATTAATAATTGGCATTTCTATATTTAACATGTTGTTTTCATTGTAGTAAGTAACTGCCATTGCTTCATAATCTGAAAGTTCATAGTTATAAACCAGCGGCTCATCAAAATACACCCAATCCTTATTTTCATCAATTTTTTTAACATACTTAATTACTTCCGGCTTCTCCTGTTCCACAGGCTTTTCAGACTGTTCAACAACCGGCGGTTCTTCTGGCTTCTCTGCCTCCGTCGGGCCTTGCTGAACACATCCTGCTATCATTGCCATCAATAAGAAACTTGTTAGTATTTTTTTCATGATATCCCACCTTGTTACTATAAGTATACGAGAATCATCAGGATATTTCTAGGTTACGGCGGATGACTCCACGGTTTTGATTTATTCATTTTCTTTATCCTTAACGTTTACAGCGTCAACAGCTGCTGATCCCTGGTTCTCAATGAGATGCTTAAACTTATCGACCAATGCGTTCAGGAAGCCCGGCAGTGTCATTTCCATCTCGATCAGGTTTTCCAGAATACTGATCAGCTCATTGAAGATCATGCATAATAAAAGCAGCACAAGCACAGGAAACAGGATTCCTAGCTGCGCTGCTATAATCGTCATAAAACCAATAAACCCAGTCTTAACAATGACCGGGTCTGCTTTTTCAAATAAATTTTTCATTCTCTATTTCCTTTCAATATACAAAATATTTCTACAAATTCACAATATCAACATTAATAATTATCACCTTGCTCTTTTTTTGTATTAAGTGCCTGGCACTCTTTATTTATATAAAATAAATATTTTGCAAAACCTTTATAGATGGCCTCTGATTTATCGTGATCCACACAATTATCATCATAAAATTCAACATGTATCGACCCTAAATCAAATTCTTTAACTTTCATTTTATCACCTGCTTTATTGTATGGGCTTTGATGCATCTTGTGACAGGAGCAATTAGCTCTTCAATGCATTATCAACATCTGATAATACATTTCATAAGATACTATAAGGAAGTGATGATGTGGAACAGTATTGCCTATATCTTCGAAAGTCTAGAAGTGATCAAGAAGCTGAAGCACGCGGCGAGGGTGAAACACTAGCCAGACATGAACAAGCGCTCTTAAAACTGGCTGAACAGCATAATTTGAATGTCTTAACGATTTATCGCGAGGTAGTTTCCGGTGAGACCCTTGCTGCCAGACCGATGATGCAGCAGCTCCTTCACGAAGTAGAACAAGGTATCTGGTCAGGCGTCTTAGTCATGGAAGTCGAACGTTTAGCGCGTGGTGATACAATTGATCAAGGTATAGTTGCACAAGCTTTCAAATTTTCTGATACCAAAATTATCACACCCATGAAAACCTATGATCCAAATAATGAATTTGATGAAGAATACTTTGAGTTTGGTCTATTCATGAGCCGCCGAGAATATAAAACGATTAACCGCCGGCTTCAGCGCGGCCGCAATGCCTCAATTAATGAAGGTAAATATGTCGGCAGTATACCGCCCTTTGGCTACAAGCGCATCAAACTTGAAAATGATAAAGGCTTCACCCTGCAGCCTGATTTACAGGAAGCTGAAGCGGTCAAATTGATTTTTGAGTGGTATGCAGGTAAAAATGGTGAACAGCTTGGACCTGCCTTGATTGCTCAGCGGCTTGATCAGCTTGGTATCAAGCCAAGAAAGAACAATCATTGGTCAGAATCATCGATACGCAATATTCTAATCAATCCCGTCTACATTGGCATGACTAAATGGCAGACACGCGCTCAAGTAAAAAAATCAATTAATGGTTCCGTAAAAAAAACACGGCCGCGCAATCATCATCCACTGTTAGTAAAAGGACTGCATCCGGCTATTATTGATGAGCAGCTTTTTCATCAAGTGAATAAAAAATTAGATTACACTACGCCTGTCAATCGTTCACAAAATATACAGAATCCTCTCGCTTCAATTATTGTTTGCGCCAAATGCGGACATAAAATGATACGCCGGCCTTATGTGAATAAACCAAGTATGCTTATCTGCCGGCAGAAAGATTGCGATAATATTGGTGCTTCCTTAGAGCTTGTTGAACAAACACTGATAGCTGCCTTAAAAGAATGGGTGAAAGATATGAAAGTTACCTCTGATAATCTTACTGTATCTCCAACAAATACCCTTTCATTAAAGATTAAACAGCTTACAGCTATTGATAATGATTTGAAAATTGCCTGCACCCAAATGGATAAAACCTACGATTTACTTGAACAAGGCATCTACTCGATTGAGAAATTTTCAGAGCGTTTCAATACCTTGTCAGATAAGATACAGCAACTTCAAATCCAACAGGAACAACTTGCTTCAGAAATAAAGAAAGAAAAGGAAGAGATTAAACATCGCTCAGCTGTTTTACCAAAAGTAGAAAAACTCATTGATATCTACTGGGCTATTGATGATCCTGCTATCAGAAATAATCTGCTAAAAGAAATCCTTGACCACGTATCTTATAGTAAAGATACACGCATGAAAAAAAATCAGACAGAAGCTAATTTCACGCTTAAGATATATCCTCTCATACTGCCTAAAGATTAAACTAATCAAATAATCATAATATTTTTATTTATAAATAGTTTTTTCTTTAATAACTATAAAAATTATAGTTATTTTTATAGTTATTGGATATAATATAGGTAGTTACCTATAAAAAGGAGAGATTATTTATGGAATATGAACTACTATCAGCTATTTATTATAAAAAACCCGAGAAATATAATGATTATTATCAGCATAGACTGACAAGTGCTGCTACCATCTTGCTGCCTTTTTCAATTCATAATAATCCCGCCTTTTTTGTGAATATCCCTGAAACTACTAAAGTTCTCATCAGCATTTACAAACACTCAGCACTCATTGATAACCAATGTGCTTCCTTACCTTCTATCGCAATCAATAACTTCATTAATAAAGCATTAGTCGAGGAAATCATGATTACTAATGAAATTGAAGGTATTAGAAGCACAAAAAAAGAAGTTGAATCAGCAATCAGCATCGCTAATAATCCGACAAACAATAAAGCAATTCGATTTGAAGGCTTAGCAAAAAAATATGTAAAGTTAATGAATGATGAACATTTATCAATTAAAAATTGTCAAGAAATCAGAAACCTCTATGATGACATCGTCTTAGCAGAAATTGATCACATAAACAAACCTGATGGACAGATATTCCGTAAAGAAGCTGTATCCGTTTATTCAAGCACCCAGAAAGAAAAGCATAGAGGAATTCTTCCTGAAGCTAATATTATTGAAATGCTAAATAAAGGTTTGGAATTATTCGATGATAATCAAATCCCTACATTGATATCAACAGCTATTTTTCATTATTTATTTGGTTATGTTCATCCCTTCTATGACGGCAATGGCAGAACAAGCCGTTTTATAAGCAGTTATTTCCTAAAATCAGAATTGAATATTTTATTAGCTTTACGACTTTCATATATTATTAAAGATAATAAAAATGATTACTACAATGCATTTGATACATGCAATGACCAAAAGGATAAAGGAGATCTCACCCCTTTTGTTGCTATGTTTCTAAATTTAATTAATAAAGCGGCTTTAGACATTTACCAACGGTTGGATACATTAAATATAAAACTTAAATACTATAATGATTTGCTGCATTCTTCACGTTTAAACAAAAAAGAACAAGCACTGCTGTTTATCTTAGTACAGGATGCTTTATTTGGTGAAGGACACATCACTCGCAGGGACATTGCGGAAACCATGGAGATCAGCACTGCTACGGTGAATGCATTGATTGCAAAACTATCGCAAAGCATATTTATTGCTTGTAAAAAGGAAGGTAAACACAACGTGTATGAGCTTGATTTAAACAGCTTGGAAGAATACATTAAAAACATTTAAAATTTAAGCATATGTCTACCCTCAATGTGCGTACGAACTAGCACACATGGAAATCATCAGCGCTATTGTAAGACAATTAACCAGCAATTTATCAATGAAAGACATTAAGGGCACTGACTTTGAAGCTTATTATGTTGATCATACAGCAGGTGTTTACCCTGTTTCTGCGGCTGGAGATGCCTTTGTATGTCATTATTTCCAATCCAAAGGTGATCCTGTCACTGATTTGCATGAAGACATGGCTGCCGAGCAAAAAGCACGTACAACTTATGAAAATCTGCTTCGTTTAATTAAAGATGAAGATGTACGCAAACCAATCGAATTCCTTCGTCAGCGTGAAATCGTACACTATCAACGTTTTGGTGAAGCTCTTGAATTTGTCAGAAATGATCTCGACTGCACAAATTACTACGCTTATAACCCTGCATTTGATAAATAGCCTCTATTTAACACAAATACCCGCCTGCCAGCGGGTATCTTTTATTTATCTTCTTCATTCTCAGGCGGAATATACTCCAACAAATCATTCAAAGTGCAGCCAAGCGTATTACATATTCTGGCTAACACATCTATATCAAGGCGCGTAATCCTATTTTGACAATAATTATTAATCTGAGAACGCTGCATTTCAGCACGATGACTCAACTTATTCTTACTCAAACCAGAAGCTTTTAATAAAGCATCTAATTTAATGATAATTTTTCCATGATCTTCCATAGGCCATCCTCATTTCATTTACAAGTATAGTGTACCTATGTTAGAATATATTTATAAGTTCTAATTAATCTTGTCAGACTTGTTATACAATAGGAGGTTATTATGCGTTTATTCAACACTATATCAAAAAGTGAGAAATCACGGCGGATTCATAAAGTATTCCGCTTCTATTATCTTAACCCAAGTCAAGAAGCACTTGCGCTCTATGATCAATATCATGCTCATAAATCAGAAGCTTTGATTGATCAGCTGCGACAGCTTATTCTTGAAGAAACTGATTCACAAGAAATTCATACATACCTTGATTAAAAGCCGAACATACAGTCATGTCCGGCTTTTCTTATCTATTCCTCTTCCTCACCATCAGAGAATTGTGAATTATACAGATTCGCATAGAAACCACCCTTAGCAAGCAGCTCCTCATGAGTTCCTTTCTCCACAATATCACCATGATCCATGCACAGAATCATGTCTGCATCCTTAATGGTTGACAGACGGTGAGCAATAATAAAGCTTGTTCTGCCTCTCATCAAATTATCCATCGCTTTCTGAATCAAAATTTCAGTACGCGTATCAACTGATGATGTAGCTTCATCCAAAATCAAAATCTTTGGATCACAGAGAATCGCACGCGCTATGGTCAGCAGCTGCTTCTGTCCCTGTGAAATATTACTGGCTTCTTCATTTAAAACCATATCATAGCCATCAGGTAAAGTACGAACAAAGTGATCGACCTGTGCCGCTTTTGCCGCCTCAATGACTTCCTCATCACTGGCATTCTGCTTACCATAACGGATATTATCCTTGATTGATGCATTATACAGCCATGTATCCTGCAGCACCATGCCGAATAATGAACGCAGATCATTTCTTCTGAATTGCTTCAAGTCTAAGCCATCAATACAGATAGCTCCCTGTGTGACATCATAAAAGCGCATCAGCAATTTAATCATGGTCGTCTTGCCGGCACCTGTAGGCCCTACGATTGCGACTTTCTGCCCTGGTTCAACCTTCGCTGTAAAATCATTAATAATAATCTGATCAGGGTTATAGCCAAAATGCACATGAGCAAAAATAACCTCACCCTTAATATCATCCACCGGTACCGGATATTCAGTATCCGGCTCTTCTTCTGGTTCTTCAAGATATTCAAACACACGCTCAGCTGCCGCCGCTGTCTGCTGGAGTACGTTCGAGATATTAGCTACCTGCTGTACCTGCTGAGTAGACTGCTTCATATACTGAATGAATGATTGAATATTACCAACCGTAATCACACCGATGGAGGCATAATAACCACCCATGATACAAACGATAACATAAGCGATATTATTGATAAAATTCATGATTGGCATCATCAGTGAGCTTGAAAACTGAGCTTTCCAGCCAGCATCATACAGCTGATTATTTAAATCATTGAACTGTGCGACACTGTCTGCTTCACCATTAAATGCCTTTACGATCAAATGGCTGCCATACATTTCTTCTATATGTCCATTTACATGACCTAAATATTCCTGCTGTCTGCGGAAATACTTCTGTGTATGCTTAACCACAAACAATACCAAGATTAATGAAAGCGGCAGTACCAAAATAGCAATTACCGACATCTTCCAGCTGATTAAAAGCATCATAATCAGCATACCGACAACATTTGTCACAGATGTGATTACCTGGGTAATACTCTGATTCAGACTGTTTACCAGCGTATCTACATCATTGGTGATATGACTTAAAATTTCACCATAATTTCGTGTGTCATAATAATTTAATGGCAGCTTATGCATCTTATCTTCAATATCTTTTCGTAAGCTGTAACCAAGCTTCATGATTACACCGCTCATAATCCAGCTTTGAATAAATGTAAACAATGCACTCGCTAAATACAAGCCAATCAGCAGACAAATAATTTTAAGAATCGCATCAAAATCAATGCCCATACCGGTGCCGCCGATAATATTCATTAAGCCTTCATAAATCAATGTAGTGATATTACCTAAAATACTAGGCCCTAAAATCATAAATACCGTAGAAGCAATCGCGAAAATAACAACTACAATCAGCTGAAGCGCATATGGCTTCAAATAGCGTAATAGCTTTTTAATTGAACCTTTAAAATCCTTTGCTTTCACAACAGTACCGCGCATCGGACCATGACCGCCGCCCATTGGCCCTCTGCCGCCCATTGCACCTGCAGGTCTGGAGTTTGCCATATTACAATTCCTCCTTTGACAATTGTGAAGACGCGATTTCATAATATGTCGGGCAATTCTTCAACAATTCTTCATGCGTACCTTTGCCGACTACCTTACCATGATCCAGAACTAAAATCTGATCTGCATGCATGATGGTTGATACACGCTGAGCCACAATCAATACTGTCGCGTCACTTGTGTGCTCGTGTAAAGCTGCCCGCAATGTAGCATCCGTTTTAAAATCAAGAGCTGAAAAAGAATCATCAAAGATTAAAATCGGTGCCTTTGTCGCTAAAGCGCGGGCAATTGATAAACGCTGTTTCTGACCGCCTGATACATTTGTACCGCCTTGGGCGATCAATGCATTAAAGCCGTCTTCCTTCTTTTCAATAAAATCAGTAGCTTGCGCCACCGCCGCCGCTTCTCTGATTTCCTCATCACTTGCATCAGGGCGTCCATAACGCAGATTTGAATCAATCGTACCTGAGAGCAAAACACCCTTTTGCGGTACATAGCCTACCTGTTCATGCAGACGATGCTGAGAAATATTACGGATATCCGTACCATTGACCTTAATACAGCCGTCAGTTACATCATAGAAACGCGGAATCAGATTAATTAATGTCGATTTTCCTGAACCTGTCGAACCGATAAATGCGGTTGTCTGTCCCGGTTTAGCGACAAAGGATACATTCTCCAATACATCCTTTTCAGCCCCTGCATAGTGGAAGCTGACGTTATCAAACTCAACAACACCCATTTGATCCTGCTTAAATTCTGCTTCTGTTTCAGGATCAACAATTGAAGGCTGGGTTGATAATACTTCATAAATACGATTTGCTGATACTGTCGCTCTTGGAATCAGAATGAAAATCATACTGATCATTAAGAATGACATGATAATCTGGATACCATATTGCATAAACGCCATCATATCACCAACCTGCATATTACTGGCAGCAATCTGATGCGCGCCGACCCAAACAATCAGCAATGTTGTAAAGTTCATGATGATATTCATACATGGCATCATCATCGCCATAACCCGCTGAACAAATAAGCTGTTCTTGGTTAAATCCTTATTTGCTTTATCAAAGCGTTCTTTTTCAAACTCTTGAGAACCAAAAGCACGAATAACAAGCTGACCGGTCAGATTCTCACGAGAAACGAGATTCAGCTTATCCAGCAGCTTCTGCATGATATTGAACTTAGGCATTGCTACCACAAAGATAAAGCCAATCAGACACAGCAGAGCCGCAACTGATAATGCTAAAATCCATACCATTGATAGATTCTTTGAAGAAATCATGACAATACCGCCGATACCCATGATTGGGGCATAGAATATCATACGGATGCCCATTACAATCAAGGTCTGTACCTGAGTGATATCATTCGTAGTACGAGTAATCAAAGAAGAAGTTGAATATTTATCAAATTCAGCATTTGAGAAGCTTTCAACCTTTTCAAAGATGGCCTTACGCAAATCACGGCCAAGACCGGCAGCAATCCGGCTGGCTAATAAGCCTACAGCAATCGTAGCCATCGCACCAAGCAATGTTACCAACAGCATCAAGCCGCCTTTTTTCAATATATACATAAATTGAATCTGCTGAGCGTCAGCCCCTAATTCTTCATAAAACAGCTTCACAAATACCGCGCTTGTCTGCGTTTTCGTCGTTTCCGGCAATGCCATCGCCGCGGCATGCTGTTCATCAATCATTTCCTGAGGCAATGCCTGAAGCATTGGCAGCATCGCATAAACCTGATTAAAATCTAAATCCGCAACTGAGAAATCCGTACCAGCATTAGCCACACCACTTTGGGCAGACTCTGCCGATACTTGCTTCATCACATTAATAAAGGTCCATGAGCTATTGCCAAAGACTGCATCCAGCGCATTCCGATCATCTTTTCCTTGTTCATTAATTTGATATACATTCATATCGGCAGCATTCGCATAGTACTTGGCAATCGTCTCATCACTGCCTTTTTCAATAAAATCATAAGCAGCCAGCACCGAGGTCTTTTCATCCTCACTCATGAACAATGTCATTAGCGTCATGCCCTGTTCACTGATTACATCTGGTGACGCGTGTTCAATACCATTCTGCTGAATACCGACATTGATAATATCAGACATTGTATCCGGTAATTTTAAATCACACATTGCCTGACCAAACAGCAATACAACAGCTGCCAGCATACTGACTAAAAATGGCTTATAAAACTTTTTTAGTTTCATCATAAGCATCAATTCCTTTCTAATCTTTCATCATTCGCTAATTCATAAACCACGGTATGCAGTTTATTTAAAATGCGAATCAATTCTTTAATATCTTGTTCTCCCATTTTTTCAATCAATGCATTTAAGCCTTCATAAGCTCGATGCCATGCCGCCTGCAAAGCTTCCTTACCTAAAGGCGCAATGCATACATAAACCAGACGGCGGTCGCTGCATGTGCTGACACGCTGAATGAATCCCTTCCTTTCAAGCTCATTGATCATACGGCTGATAGCTGGACGTGAAACCAACAAAATTTCACTAAGATCAGAAACTGTCATTCCAATCATTTCTTCATCAGTAATGAATTCCAGCTGATGGCCATTTTCAAGGATTGTATGAAGCAGCACAAAAGTACCCTGCGGTAAATCACCTAAAGCAGAATGGCGTTTACCCATCGCTTTATTCACACGCATGATTGACTTAAATAATTCTTTCTGCAATTTATTCTCTTCCATTGTCCACCTCTAACATATTTAACTATGTTAACAATTATTATAGTTAACTAATTTAAAAAGTCAATAGACTTGTGAGATTACCACAAAAACACACAATTCATAATTCCCGCACAAAAAGGTTCCCTTGACAGTTAATAAGGGCAAGCGTATATTAAAATATAAGTTTAGGGGGTGTGCCATGCTGTCATTATTAACCGGTGCCGCAGTCAACTGTCTGCTGATTCTTGCAGGAACTTTAATTGGCTGTTTATTAAATCGAAAAACATTACAGAAAATCGGTGAGCGTATCTTTGAAGCCTTTGGCCTATTAGTCTGTGCCATGGGTTTTGCCGGCAGCAGTAAGCTGGATCAGATCTATCTGATTCTCGCCTCCATCATCATCGGGGTAGCGCTGGGTGAATTCTTTGACCTCGATGGTAAATTCAGACGGCTTGCGGAAAAGCTGCAGACCTTGTTTACTCATTCAAAAGATAAACCATTCGCTCAGGGCTTGATTGAAGCTACATTATTATTTTGCATCGGTTCAATGGCAATCATCGGTTCTCTTGAAGCAGGCATCAATCAAAATCATACAATTCTGATCACTAAAGGCATCATTGACGGCATCAGTGCCTGCATGATGAGCATGACACTGGGTATCGGCGTTGGCTTTTCCGCTCTCTTTGTTTTCATTTATCAGGGAACCCTCACACTTGGCGCCTCCCTGCTTCAGCCGCTGCTCAGCACTGACATCATCGCTGCCGTATCGACCGTTGGTAACCTTTTTTTGATTGGAATTGGTTTAAATATGCTGAAAGTTACCAAAATAAAAGCCGCAAACTTTTTACCAGCCATGTTCATCCCAATAATGTATGCATTAATTTGTCATTTATTCATTAAATAATCATTTAAAATATAAATCATATAAGCAAAACAATGTACATATACAAAAATAAACCTCGTCAGAGGTTTATTTTGTTTCATAATATTCACGAATCAACCGCTTCTTCTGTTCACTGATATCCTGCAATTCATAAGCAGGCTGAGCCAGATAGAAGCCCTGCATGTAATCAACACCGGCATTGATCAGCGTCTTCATCTCCAACTCATTCTCAATTCCTTCTGCGATAATCAGAATATGATTTTCTTTGCAGTATGAAATAATATTCTGAAGCAGAATCTGCCGATTCTCATCAAAACTGATATTATGCACAATTGAACGGTCAATCTTAATAAAGTCGGGTTCAACCTGCAGCAAGACAGATTCACCATTATAACCGGTTCCATAATCATCAACCGCGATCTTCGCATGCCATTCATCGACTAAACGGCGCTTTTCTTTTGCCGGGCGATCCTCATGCTTCTCCGCTTCTGTGATTTCTAACACTAAATTAGGCAGATAATCTGAATATTTAGCGCTGAATTCCGCAATATCCTCTGCCGTTAAAACCTGATTTGCGATCGTATTGATAAACAGCCGATACTTTTCATAACCCGGTTGTCTTACATAATCCTCCATCGCCTTAAAGAAAGTCAGATGTTCAATAAAATAAAGCTTCGACTGCGCTCTGGCAATCCGCAAGATATCAAGAGGGTTCATAAAGGCCGCTAATTTAGAACGCATCAGCGCTTCATACGCATAGACCTCACCTGTATGAGCATCAACGATTGGCTGGAACTGATAAGCTACCATTTCCTGATCAATCAGCTTATTCAAATCTTCCTTAGCCTGAAGCAGATACGCGTCATTTTCATATTCCTCCTGATCAAAGAAATACAAACTGCCCTTTTGAGTATGCTTCATCCGATACATTGCGAAATCCGCATACTTCGTCAATGAAGTTAACTCTATCGCATCATTCGGATACCATGCGACACCTGTGGTTGCCCGCAGCTTACTAAAACTGCCATCCGGTAATTTCCAGACACATTCATTCATATTCTTCTCAAACTCACCGAGTATTTTCTGTATTTCTTCTTTTGAATCATAGCCATATAAGAATACAAAGAACTCATCACCGGAAATTCTTGAGATAATAGAATGCTGAGGCGGATAAGAAGATTTCAGCACATTAGCCATCAAGCGGATATAATCATCACCGCAGTCATGACCAAATGTATCATTAATATATTTCAGATTATCTAAATCAGACATGACTAATGCCGCTACTTTCAGCTGATCATGCTGTTTAAATAACTTATTCATTTTTTCAGTATATGCGCGGCGGTTTAATAAGCTGGTCAGCACATCATGATCACGCTCATATTCAGCCTTATGCAGCTCCAGCATTTCACTGGTTACATTTTCTACAACACCATAAATATGATTGGCTTCTTTCATGATATGCATGCGTATCCAGCGCTGTTTGTGATCAATATCATCAGCAATTCGATAAATACGAATCTGATTGTCAACACGAGTAGACGGATATTGCTTATCCAAAAGCTCAAGCAGATAGATCAAATCTTCTTTATTCTTAATCTGCAGCTGGGCATCTCTAATGCCGATCGTAGCCAATAGCTGATCAGTACAGAAGAAGCGTTCCTGATCGGTATAATATTCAAAAGCGCTGAATGGATAGCTGGTCATCGAAATAATTCTGCCAAAGGAAGAGGCGGTTTCCGCCACATCACGGCTCAGCTCTTCAATCGCGCTGCTTAGGTTATCGATTTCAAGGATATTCGTTGGATTTAGTTTCACTGGTTCATTTGGATTAAAATTCTTAACCTCTTTAGCCAATTTTCGAATCGGATGAGTAAATGAACGGCTTAATACCAAGATAACACCAAATAATACCGCAAATGAAAGCAGACTGGCAAGCAGACACGATTTATATAATTCATTAGTAAAAAATTTCAGATCCTGACCGCGCATCAAGCCGACTAAAACCCATGAATCATCAGCATATGGTGAATTTGTGTTATATAAGGATAGCAATTGCACATTGCCGTAAACCTGATTATTCTCCTCAGTTTCAAATTCAAACGCGTTGATATAATTTGTTTTATCAAGAATTGAGACAGTAGGTTCACTATGAAAAATATTCGTATACAGCGGCCCGCTGGCGGCGATATATTCCAATTGAGCAGTTTGATTCGTAATTTTAGCTAACAGATAAGAAGCATTGCTGTTTAATTCCTTGGACGGCATCAGACTCTTTAAATAATCAAGCGATACATCAACACCAAGAATACCGAGCACGTTGCCATCATGATCTAAGAGCGGCAGTGTATACAGTATGACATCAACACCATTGCTGTCCGTGGCGCTCGAACTCCAATACCCCAGATCTTTATGCGCTGCCTGCAGATTTTGAGCCGCTACTGATAAAACGCGATAATAAAAGATATCACTCTTATCCTCCTCATTAAACTGAAACTGAGGATTCCAATAAATATCTAAAGGGATATTTAACCCTTCAGTGATACTGGCCGGAGCCCTCAGACAAAGCAGGTCTGAATTATCATTCGGGTTAGCGATAGGATCCATATCCCGCAGATAGATACCATTTGTCTGGACATTGTCACTGCTGTCATTGCCCAATATTAAAAATGCGCCGGTTACTTGATTGGTTCGCAGGATACTGATAATATCCTCACTCACAGCATCAATCAGCGGCACTGCGGCTGAAGTATTTTTCGCTAATTCATCAATGGTTAACTGCTGCTCATCAAGATAAGCGATGATTTTATCAGTCATCATTACTGACTTAGATTCAAGATTGCTCCAGCGCTGAATCATGTCATTTTCTAAATAGGTACGGCGGTTGGTTACCTTTTCATTCATTGTATCAAACGCATTCTGATTCGTTTTCTCAACAATATCACCATTCAGTAAGGTCGCAGCAAAAATTACTGACTGAATCAGTACGACTATTATCATCATCAACAATGTTCTGTCAGTAATTGACGACTTTCTCAACCGCATATCTGCACCCTTCCTATATCAGCTTTTCTAACTCCGTTTTAAGCCTGCTATACCATTCATCAAAAATTTGGTCATTAATCAGCTGATTTAGCGCTTCATCTCTGGATGAGCCTGAGTTAATCAGTTCAATCACCTGCTGGCGGGCTGCTTTAGCATCATCAATCAAAGCGGCCTGCAGCAATGAGCGGGCTTCAGTGCCATGATCAAAGGCTTTACTTGTAAATAATTCATAATCATTAACCGTATTAATCGCTACATCAAGACCGGCTAAAATTGAATCATCCATATCAATATCATTCTCTTTGATCAATGTATGGATTACTTCAAGATCATTGGCTTCCTTTTTCACCGGCAGATAAGCTGAATTAATCGTAAAATCAATATTTCGTTCAGTTTCAGTAAACCATTTCAGAAAAAGAACAGATGCATACTCCTTGACTTCACTGGTTTTTGACACAACCATTCCAGCCCCCTGCTGAACAGCAACCTTACTGCCGCCTTCAAATACCGGTACCGGCTGGAAGATCACATCGATATCATAACTTGTATTGTCATCCTTGATTACCTGTGTAGGAAAATAAGGAATGCCGCTTGTAGAACCAACGAAAGAAATAATATCGCCCGTTTTCACATCATCACTGCGGAAACGGCCCTTATCCAGATAATAGCCCTTTACATAAGGAACATAATAATTATCCCAGATTTTTCTGATTACATCCTTATCAAAATTCAGTGTAACTTGTCCGTCTTTCACCTCAAAGATTTCCATCCCTAATTGCTTGCAGCCGATAATAAAATAATTAGCTACCGCATCACGGCCAAAGAAAGGCTTTCCGTCATTGTTTATATCAGGCGTAAGCGCGTCAGTATATGCATAATACTTTTCAGCTACTTCATTTAATCCTTCAACAGTCTTTAAATCATCCAGACTGACATCAGCTGCATCTGCGAAACGATCCCAGTCCGTTTTATTGATTTGCAGACATTCCGTAGCCTTCGCGGCCGGAAAAATCTTTAATTCGTTATCAAACATGCCTTCCTGCACATAGCCATCTACATACTCGCTGATTTCATCCGCGCTTAGATACTGACTTAAGTCAGCAACATAGCCATCCGCATTTAATTCATAAGCGGTATCTGCATATGCGGTAAATATTTCCGGCATTTCAGAGGCGCCGACTTTACCGGCTGCCGCTTCTTTCACTTTATCGGTCAATTCAAGGATACTGCCTACATTATTTGCCTCGACAACAATTCCCTTCTCTGAACCAACTGTATTATTAAACTCTTCAATCATATTATCAAGCGCTGTTTTCTGGATACCATTATAATAATGCCATAAGGTTAAGGTAATTGGATTTTTAGGGTCCAGTTCCTTCTCATATGGATTTTGCGAAGAACAGCCGCCTAGGATCAGACAGGCGCAAAGCAATGCAGCTATTTTTTTCATAAACTACCTCCGAATATAAACTGATTATATCAGTTTTACCATTAATTTCCAATTCATTTAAACAAAGCTTATTCTTGATCTAATTGAAATAATTGATAAGCTGTCTCACCGCATAATCGATCGGCTGCTGCTTTCCCTTGTTTTTGTTCAATCAGCGCATGAACATCTGATAAAACTGGGATACGCGGCGGAAAAGAACGGTGGGCATCCGAGGCAATCAAATCAATTAAACCGTCGTCAAGCATTTTTTCAGCGGTTTGATTCGCCATTGCCATTCGATCCAAACCTAATAGACTCGTTCGATTCGTCTGCAGATAACAGCCCATTGCTTTCCATTTCCGCAATCGATCATAATTTTCATGCACGATAGCATAACGTTCCGGATGCGCGATCACCGGGATATAGCCGCGGTTCAGCAATTCTGTAAGAATTACATCAGCATCCTGATCCTGTTCATCTTCAATCCACGGCAGCTCAGTTAACAGACAGCGGCTGCTGCCCATAGTGATGAGACGGTTTTCATTCATCATATCAGAGCATTGATGTGAAAAAAAGATTTCACCGCCCTTTACGATACGAATTGGCAGCTGATACTCTTTTACCAGCTGCTGTACCTGAGCTAACGCGCAATCAAAGCGCTGTTTGTTATTCTCAGGAAATTTATGATGCACATGGGAAGTAGCAAGGATCACATCGATGCCGTCCTGTACCGCGATCTGAAGCATTGCCAAGCTGTCCTGCCACTGCTTCGACGCATCATCCACGCCATAAAGGATATGACAATGACAATCTACCCGCATAAAACACCCAGCTTTTCCATCAGCCGTACATTCGTTTCAATCGCATTCAGCAAATATTCCTCACTATACATAAACCGGCTGTCATGAATCTGGTAAGGATGATCCGCATCACCAACACTTGTATAATAGAATAGACCCGGTACGATCTGCTGATAGAAGGAGAAATCCTCGGCAATCATCCGCGGTGCGATTTCTACATAATCTTCGCCTACAACCTCTGCCAGCATCGCCGTCAGCTTTTCATCATTATTAACAACCGCATAGAAATCATCAATCACAAGCTCAACCTCAACATTAAACATCTGCGCGATTGCCTCAGCAACTGCATGCATCCGCTGTTTCATCATTTCATAATTCGCATCAGAAAAAGAACGCATCGTACCAATGATTTCAGCTTTATCGGCAATCACATTACGCACCTCGCCGGCATTCAGCTTACCGACAGTAATAACGGCGCTGTCTAACGGATTTACATTTCTTGAAACAATCGTCTGCAGATTCATAACCAATGAACAGGCAGCCACGATTGCATCCTTGCCGTCATGCGGCATTGCGCCATGGGCCGCATAGCCTCTAACGGTAAACTGAAATTCACCATTGCGGGCCATCATCGGACCCGGCCGGCAGCCGATTTTCCCTTCCGGAAGATCACCGACTACATGCATGCCAATCATACAATCAATCTTATATTTATCAAATAGACCATGCTCGATCATCGGCTTAGCGCCGCCTGGACTTTCTTCTCCTGGCTGAAAGACAATCGTTACATTCTGAGTCAGCTGATCACGATGCTCACACAAATATTGAACGGTTCCCAGCATTGCCGCCATATGGCCGTCATGACCGCATGCATGCATACAGCCCTCATGCTCACTCTGAAAAGAAACACCCGTCTTTTCCCTCATTGGCAAAGCATCAATATCCGAACGCAGCCCAATACCTTTATCGGTTGGCACAGCAGCTTTGATCTGCATCACAAGACCATTCTCAATCAATGTGTCATCAATGCTGTCCACCCCGTATTCAATCCCCTTTGCCCGCAGATATGCAGCCGTCTTCACTGTATTTAATCCAATTTCAGGAATCTTATGCAGAGACCGGCGATTTGCTTTAACTTCTTCTAATTGCTTTTCAATCGTTTCACGTATTTTCATAGTACGCCTCCAATGTCTAAATTATAATGACACACTTTGGCATTTGCAAGCCATAAAGATTGTTAATATGCGTCATGCTTTAGTTTAAACATTTATTCAGAGCCAGTAAATGCATTTATCATCCATTTGCCGCTTTGATTCATCACATGAAGTTTTAATAGAAATAAAGGTTTAAGAATTTTATTGTAACTATTATATACCACAATGATTCAACAGGGGTACACATGTCATAAAAAGGATTGCAATTGATAATAATAAAAGGTATGCTTTATCTGAAAAGAGGGACAGTCATGAAACCAGCAGTAATTTTTGATTTTAATGGAACAATGGTCTTTGACGGCATTTATCATGAACAGGCATGGAAAGAATTCTCTAAGGCATTGCGCAAAGAGCCATTTACTGATGAAGAAATGCAGATGATGCACGGTAAACCTAATGTTAAAATCATCGAATATCTCAAACCTGATGTCACATTTGAAGAAGCAAATAAGTTATCTGAAGCAAAGGAAGCCCTCTATCGTGAGATTGCTCTGCAAGCCGGTACTCAATATCATCTGGTAGATGGTTTGGAGGACTTTTTAAACAAGCTGCATGACTTAAATATCCCGATGAATATTGCCAGCGCGTCAATACTTGCCAATATCAATTTCTTTATTGATGTTTTTAGATTAGATCGCTGGTTTGACCCGCAGAAAATCGTTTATGATGATAACACTTATGAAAATAAAATTGCCATGTTTAAGAAAGCAGCCGCGAACATCCGCTGCGATATTCAGGACTGCTATGTTTTTGAAGACTCTATTACCGGCATCCGCTGCGCTCATGAAGCAAAAGCAAAAGGCATCATTGTTATCACTCAATCAAATACCGCTGATTTTCCCGGTGTGATCAAAACGATTGAGGATTATCTGGCAATGGATGAAATCTGTGCCCTTTTAAAATAATTAAAATTCAATATAAGAGCCTGGCAATGATTTACAGAGTAACTAAACGATTGAATTAAGGAAGCTTGCGGGAAGGATAATCTTTGATTTAAATCATCAAAACATAAAAATTTGCATCTTAACATAAAGTGTGTTAAGGTGCAAATTTTAAGTAATAGCTGTTGAAAATGAATTAGAATCCTTCTAAAGCGATTGAATATAAGGGTATGGAGAACCTTCCCTTATATAACTCTATGTAACACAAACATTTTCCAAGGCGTAAATCCTTTTTAGGATATATGAAGCTTTTTCCTCACTGATAATAACTTCAATTTCTATCCTTAACAGCCTGTTTTAAATCCTGACAGTATATGGCCTGCTGCTTTTTTAAATACATCTTAATAAAAGGTTTCATCAGTATCTTTTTAGCTGTAACTGTTTCAATAAATTCAACCTCTGTGTAAGTTTCATGGTCTGTAAAATTGCCGATCCAATGCCCTGTCATATTGTCATTCTCAATATCGAACGCCCATTGCTGATATGGCTTTGTAACAGTTATCGTAAAATAGGTAGAAATCCCTTCTTGCGAAATTTCCACAAATTGTTTATCATTGATCACTTCAAGCTTGCTTATGTCACTGCGCCAAGTGTAATTTTCAAGCGAAGTCACAACCTCCCAGACACATGTCAGTGGAGCATCAATTACCATTTTAGTTTTTGAAATTGTCATAATTTTCTCCTATTTAATCGGCAGCCAGTATTCATAGATTGCCGAATGCGGATCTGCCTTAAAATAAACCTCAACATCGGCCGCATCGTCACATTCATAACCGGAAGTCGGCAGCCATTCAAGTAAAACACGCCGTTGTAAAGCTTGTAATGAATGATTATCTCCCTGCCCAGAAAACACTGCCCATGAACCGGCCTGAATAAAATATTCTTCATAATCATGCTTATTTATGGTTGATGCTGACGCTATCATATATTTCCATTGCTCGCCATGGTGAATGCTGACGCCTAGCAACGCATTGGGATAGGCATTATTCATCAATACTAACTCAATCAGTTTGCCATTGGCAACAGCCGCCTGCCATTGATCAGGAACTGCCTTAAAATTCTGTTCCAAATTTTTAGCCAGCGGACAGGCAATGCCAAGTATGCGAATAGCTGGTTTCTTTTCAATGCGCACACTCAGCTCATCACCGCCCTGCTTTAAAACTGAAAAACGAATCGGCGGATAGGCGATAAACGATGCTTTTCCCTGTTTAACCAAAGAAGGAGCGGCACCGTGAAACCTTTTAAACGCGCGATTAAAAGCTGTGGGTGAATCATAGCCATAAGTTAATGCGGCATCGATGACTTTGCACTTTGTTTTCTGAAGGTCAACCGCCGCCATTGATAATCGGCGGAAACGAATATATTCACTTAATGAAAGCTGTGCCATATATAAAAATAATTTCTGAAAATAATAACTTGAACAACCGGCAATATCAGCCAATACCTGATAATCAATATCTTCATTTAGATGCTGTTCAATATAATCGATAGCCTGATTTAATTTATCTATCCCATCCACAAGTTTACCTCTCTTATTCATTATACTTATCTGTTATTTTATTACCTCTCACTTTGATTATTTAAAATGCGAGCTATTCTATTTCTGTTGAATTTAACATTTGAAAAAGGAATGGTTTGAACCATTCCCAGCATTATTCTTTCGTTTTCTTAGCCTTATAGAAGCTACGGTTTTCAAGAGCAAAAATACGCGGTGTAAATTCTCCCTCAGCAACACCGTCCAGCGCCTTAGTCAGTGAATTCATTCGGGCATCAATATTGTCGATATAATGAAGAATCTCTGCCTCTGGAATCATTGGCAGGACAGGTGAGCCAAACTCATACTCGCCATGATGAGAAAGGATCATATGCCGAAGCAAAATCACTTCTTCACCTTCAATATTATTTGCTTTTGCGGTTTCATCCACAATCGTCTGCATAATTGAAATATGTCCCAATAACTTACCAGGCATTGTATATTCAGTAATAACCGGGCCGCTTAATTCGATGCATTTCCCAATATCATGAGCGATTACCCCGCTGACCAACAAATCACGATCAAGCATCGGATAAATCGCGCATAACGCATCCGCGACTCTCAGCATGCCTAATACATGCGTTGCCAGCCCGCCGACAAAATCATGATGATTTTTAGCCGCCGCCGGATAAGCATAAAAATCCTTTTCAAAATGCTCCATCACCTTGCTGATTAATAGATGCAGCTTAGGATTTTTAATACTATCAATCTTTTCGCTAATCTGACGCTTCAGTTCAGCGCGTGATATATCTCCCTCACGCACAAAATCACGGATATCAAATTTACTGCGGTCCAGCACACGGCAATCATTCACCCGCATTTGCAGCTGTTTATTATGTGACAAAACCTCGCCTTCAAATTCAAGAATCATTCCCGGCTTATAATTAGCCAGCTGATCCGGGCGGGCTGACCATAGCTTTCCTTCAATGACACCTGTCTTATCCTGAAGCGTCAATGAAAGATAGGGTGAACCCTTAGCGGTAACACCTTTGCTTAACTGTGAAATCAATAATACATAAGTACCGTGATCCCCATCGATAAATTCATTTACATGTTTCATTTAAAAATCTCCATTCCATTGATGGCAATCAGTACATCTTCCGATGTAAAGCCTTTGCGGATTAAAGAGCGCAAAATCGCATTTTTCAATTCCTGACCATCATATTTTTTTGAATATGTCTTTAATGCTTTCTGGATTGCCTTTTCAAGCAAAGCAGCTTGTTCGCCAGCCTCTTCATTAAAATCCATCTGTGCGATTACCTCGTCAGCGAGTGTTGGACTATATCCCTGAACAATCAGCCGCTGCTTCATTTTCTGTTTTTTCATTTTCAATGACTGTCCCTTGATTGACAGCTGAAGCTTTTGCGCGTAATGGAAGGCTTTTGTTTTTTCTGTCGCATCGCCAAGGGTATCTAATGCTTCAGAAACACTTTCATACGGCAGTCCCCTTTTCACAAGATCACGAATAATCTTGCCTTTCCCTTCAAGCGAGCGCTGCTTGTGTTCAATCTGATTAAACATATACAAGGTATCATTGACATAGCCCTTATCTTCAAGCTTATCAATCATATCATTAATCTGTTTAATATCCAAAGAACCATCTTCTACCAATATATCATACATTTCTTTGCGGGTACGATCCTTGGTTGATATTTTACGGATACATAAACGCCATGCTTTTAATACTTTCTCACGAAGCTGCAGCTCTTCAAGCACACTTTGGTGAATAACTCCATCTTTTTTAATTTCAAACGCAAAGTAATCTTCTACGCTGACCAGCACCTTGATTTCATCCTCTTTATTATCAAGCAGCGTAATCAGCACACAATCATCCATTGTTTTAATTCGTTTTACATCCAATGTCTTATGATAGGAATTAACGGCTTCCTCGTAAACATTAAGCACAGCGGTATAGAAAGTATGACAGTCATACTGCGCGCTTTGACGGCGGGCATTATGCTTCATCATTTCCACCGTTTCCTTATCCAACGCGAAGAATTCAATGACCTTATCACTAAATGTATCTTCTTCAAAGAAATAACCGCTCTTGCCATCCTCTAATAAATCATCCAATACATCATCATGACGGGCAAATACCGGCAATCCGCTGGCTGCTGCTTCAATAAATGTCATCCCCTGTGTTTCACTTAATGACGCGGATACAAAGCCATCCATCGCTGCATAGAAGACAGGCACCAGATCACGGTCCTGCTTATCTGTGAAAATCACCTGATCAGCAATGCCGCATGAAGCAGCCAAATCTTTCAATTCCTCAAGATCAGGGCCGCCGCCTACAATCATTAGCTTATAATGCGGATTACTTTTCGCTGCCTTCACAAAACCGCGGATTACAACATCAATACTCTTTTCATGAGCTACTCTGCCAACGTAAAGCATGACCTTATCCTCAGCACTTAGATGATACTGAGCGCGCAGCTTTTGAATATCCTCAGCCGGAATACGTTCCCGGTTAAACTTATCCAAATCAAGACCGGTTGGAATAATATGAATCGGTGTGGTAACACCATATTTAACTAATGCTTCCCGTGTCTTTTCACTTGGTGCGATAACTGCTTCACATGTATCGACAACCATTTTAGAGAAGGAAGCAGTCACCTTTTTACCTACCTTGTCAATGCCTTCAATATCAAACTTATTAATGTAATGAGTATAATCTTCATACATTGTATGGTAAGTACAAACAAGGGGAATACCGAGATCCTTTGCTACAATACGTGCAAAGATACCGATACCGAATTCAGTGTGCACATGAATTAAATCAAGATTCATCGCCTTAATATCATCCTTCGCTGAGAAATGATAGGGTGTTGACAAAATATAGCCATACAGCCATTTCAATTCAAAGCCCGGCAGCCGCAGTACGTTCCCTTCACGTTTTGAATGCAGCAGCCCCTTATGGTTGGCAATCACGAAAACTTCATGTCCATTCTTTTCAAGCTCTTTCTGCAGTGTAACAATGGATGATACTACCCCATTGATATCCGGCAGATATGTGTCACTAAATAATCCTATCCGCATATAAGACGCCTCCTATTCTTCTGTCTGCATCCCGTGCGCGGAATGCTGTTTGATAAATATAAACAACGTGCCCCCAATCAGTAGAATCAGATGATAGGTGGCAAATCGCCAGATAATCATAATACTTGATGCATATTTTGCTGAAATTAATAAAGAGAATATTTGCACAAACATCATTTCCGTACCGCCGCTGGCGCCGGGAACCGGAAAGAATGAATTAGACATTGTCACAAAGGATGATAACGCAATCACATCGATAATCGGCATATCCTTAGCCGGTACGCCTAATACTAAACCGATAAAAAACGGCAGTGAAAAATAAATCGTTAATCGAATCACGTTATAACCGGCAACTTTCAAAATCAGCTTTTTGTTATTGCGGTTGCGGTTTATTTCAATATTGAAAGACGATAACTGTTCATTCCAACTGGCCAATGTCTTTTCCTCATCCTTTACAATGTGCATCTTATGCAGCAGCCTGACAACCGTACCGCTCAGCTTCATATATAGCTTAGGAAATTTAGCCATTGTCCAAAGCAGGCCGATGACCGAGAAATTCAATAAAAAGCCAATAAATATAAAGGTAAATAAGAATGAATAATTGGCATAATAATAACCAAAGCGAAGAATCATCAATAAAGCCGCATACAACATTAAAACTGTCTGATAAGTAATAAAATCAAGCCAGAGAATACTTGCGCCTTCACTGGGCCGAATCCCCTGTTTCTTAAACGCGTAGATCTGCCCAAATTGACCGCCTGACGCGCTGGGTGTAATGCCGCTGAAAAAGCTGCCGATAAAGCCAACGACGATTCCGTCCTTCAGCTTATAATCATGCTTATGCTCACGGGCAATGGATGTCAGGATACAGCCTACCATGCCGTTATAGAATAATGAGCCAATGATGATAATAATCATACTGAACCAGGAAATATTCTTTAACACTCCCAGCACCTGCTCATAATCATCCTTTAATGCAAACCATAAAGCAAAGCCTGTCAGCAAAAGGATAAGCAGCAGATTCAATATATATTTTTTAGATACTTGTTTCATAGACTACCCCGCTCACAGAGCCAACACTTTCTCGTAAACCTCTCGCAATTTCTCCCCGATACATTCAATGCTTCTTGATTCAGCCGTAAACCGGCCATTTTCTGTCAGATTGTCCACTTTTCCTTCAACGATCTTTTCTGTTAAATCTACAAAATCGGCAACCGTTTTGCCTTTGTAGCAGTTAACACCGTGAAGCAGCCATGGATCATATACTGGAATATCTCTTAATAATACTTGCTGGGAACTTGCTAAGGCTTCTAAAACAACAATTCCCTCTGTCTCTTCTTTACTTGGGAAAAAGAAGCAGTCAGCACCCGCATAAGCGCCTTCAATAACCGGACCCTTAACATAACCCGGCAGAATCACATTATGCGGATGATCTTCCTCAATAACTTCACGAATCTTCTTAGGCACTGTATAAAGCGGCGTATAGCCAAACCAGATAAATTTATACTGCGGCAGCTGTTTTGCTACCTCCATAAAATCTAACAGACCCTTACGTTCAAAATACAAGCCTACTGATATAACAACCTTATCCTCATCTTTTAATGAGAAATAACGACGAAAAGCCTTCACCTTCTCTTTATTATAGTGAAAGCGGTCAAGATCTATACCATTTGAAATATCCACAATGGGTACATTGATCCCTTCATAACCTTCCAATAATGATTTTGAATACGGTGTCGGCGTAATAATATAATCCGCTTTTGAGTAGCATGTGATCAGCAGCTTTTTAAATACCGGCGCAATCTGATTACTCAATACAAACGAATTGCGGAAATCTTCTTCCGTTGAATGTGCATGATAAATGACTTTTAATCCCCTTTTCCTAGCTTTAGCAATCACGCCAAGACTGCTGGGACCTACCGTGTTAATGTGCAGGATGTCATAATCATCATCTGGATCCAAGGTATATTCAATCCCCTGTGAAGCCAGAGCCGCTTTTTGATGCTTCAAGGCACGGCCGATCCCAGAGGTAGAAATCATCTTTTCTCCTTCAAAATACAGACAGACTTTCATAGCACCCGCTCCTTTACTCGTCTAATTATAGCACACTTGCGGCTGACATTAAACACTGAGCAAATTTCATTTTCGTAAGAAAAGAAATTTTAGAATTTCTTAAGAATTAAAGAGGTTTTTTATCGGTTTTACTTAAGAGCCATATTATGAATTAAAGTAATCGGACATTACTAAGTTTATCCACGTTTCAGCATACAATTTATATATAAAAGAAAAAACACGGCAGCTAAACCGTGTTTCAATGACTATTAAAATACAACCGGAAGCTTACGAAAATCCGCAAATGACCTCTCTGCTAATCCTTAATATCGTTTATAACCATTCGAAATTTCAAACTTAATTTTAACATTTTCTGTATTAACGGTTTGAATCGCATCAAATATCTCTGCATTTGATTCATCATTGGCTATGCCTACCAGCAAACAATTACCAGATTCATCAATTGCAATAGAATGAACCGCGTCTATCTCCAGTTGAAATATTAAGTTTTGCAATTGCAGCAATTCAGCGAAGGAAAAATCAGCCTTTTCAATCATAACTTTCGCAAATTCAGTCTTTGTCAGTAAATTCACTTCAGGAATTATCCTTGTAAAGGCAACATGCGCAACATTATTCTCATCAATCCAAGCGCCGCCATAAGAATCTTCTGCCACTGTTAAGTTAATATTTTCATCATAGAAAGCATCCAAATCGATGCCGAGTTCATTTAAAAATGCTTCAATTTCATGAGAAGCTTGTACATTAGCTGCAATATCATTTATCTCAGAATAGCTGTCTGCTGCTCTATAGTTCATGTTGGACATAGTGCAGAGTAACAGGGTAAAACATAAAAACATTTTTTTCATTGCATTATCCTCTTAAGTATCTATTTGCAAATCATTTAGTATTGCAATATTAATGGCATGAATTAATGCGGTTTAGTAAATTAGCAGTAACTCATCTTCAACTAAAAGAATCCTGATTTTCATAACCTCACCCCATTTCTTATAAAGTATCATCATAATTCTTATTGCGCAATAGTTTCTTACAGAAAGCCAAATTGTTACAAATTGATATCTTGCATATAAATTTAAGTATGCTAGAATAATGAAAACGAGGTCTGCCATGAAATTAACTATACTCTGTGACAATAATACAATGATCGATCAATATTATCTGGGTGAACCGGCTCTGTCTTTTTATATTGAAGAGGGTGATCAAAGACTCCTCTTTGATACTGGCTATTCGGACGTATTTCTGAGAAACGCGGCTTCGCTTCAGATTGATTTAACACAGCCGATGGATATTGTTCTGTCACATGGTCACAATGACCATACGCGTGGCTTACAATGGCTGAAAGAGAGGCAACTCTTAGCGAATAAGCGAATCATCGCTCATCCGGATACTTTTAATCAAAAAATCATGGCTTCATTAGATATCGGTTCGCCGCTCAGTGTTCAGGAATTAAAGGCAAGCTCTTCCCTTATTTTGAGTAAAACCCCAATAAAGCTGAATGCATCAATCACCTATCTAGGTGAAATACCTCAGCATTTCAGCTTTGAACCAAGGATGCCGATTGGCATGACATGGCATGATCATAAGCTAGTGCCAGATTTACTGCTTGATGACAGTGCGCTGGTCTATCAAAGTTCAAAAGGAATTTTCATCATTACCGGCTGCTCCCACAGCGGCATCTGTAATATTATTGAAACTGCAAAACAGCTGAGTAATGAATCTCGTATCCTTGGTGTTATCGGCGGCTTTCACCTCTTTGATGTGGATGAACGGCTGGCTCAAACCATCGATTATTTAAAATCAAATCAAATTGATTTGCTTGCGCCGTGCCACTGTGTTTCATTTCATGCCAAAGCTGAAATCAGCAAAAGTATGCGCCTTATAGAAGTCGGAAGCGGCGCATGCTTAGAAATTATATAAATATAAAGGAGTCTCTTATGTCAACACGTCCCACTTTGTCAGTCAAACTGACAGCCGCTGAATTTAAAAATTATTATTATCTGAAAGAAGAACTTGTCAGCTTCTGCCGTGAATGCGGCTTACAGGCAACTGGCAGCAAAAATGAATTAACTGAACGCATCGCACATTATCTTGAAACCGGTGAGAAACTGATTCGAACCAAACCCGCAAAGTCAAAGAATAGTCCATCTGTATTGACGATGGATACATTGATTGAGGAAAACATCGTCTGTTCAGAACAGCACCGCGCCTTCTTCAAACAGGCCATCGGCAAAAGCTTCAGCTTTAATGTTCAGTTTCAGAATTGGCTGAAAAGCAATGCCGGTAAAACATATCAAGACGCCGTTATTGCCTATGCCCAGATACTGGAAGCAAAGAAGAAAACAACAACCACAATTGATCGGCAATTTGAATATAACACATATATTCGTGCTTTTTTCGCTGATAACAAGGGGCTAAAGCTTGAAGATGCCATTCGCTGCTGGCGCTATAAAAAAGGACTTCCCGGTCATAATGCCTATGAGAAGTCCGATTTAGAGATTTTAAAATCATAGCTTGAGGATTTCCAAAATGGGAATCCTTTTCTTATTTCTGCTGGTGTTTCAGCGCATGCTTAATGAAGCCTTTAAATAATGGGTGGGCGTGATTCGGTCTTGATTTGAATTCAGGATGAAACTGAACTCCGATATAGAAATCATTGGCTGGTATTTCAATTGCTTCAACTAGCTGCTGATCCAAGGAAGTACCGCTGAGTACCATACCAGCTGCTTCAAACATAGAACGATAATCATTATTAAACTCATAACGATGGCGGTGCCGCTCTGAAATTTGTTCCTGCTTGTAGCAGTCCATCATCAACGTATCAGCTTTGATCAGGCACGGATACGCGCCCAGCCGCATCGTACCGCCCTTGGCTAAATCATCGCTTTGATGTGCCATAAAATGAATGACATGATGCTTCGCTTCCGGGTCAAATTCATATGAATTGGCATCCTTCAAGCCTAATTGATAGCGGGCAAATTCAATGGTCGCGATCTGCATACCCAAACAGATGCCTAAATATGGGATATTGTTCACTCTCGCATAATGCGCTGCCGCAATTTTTCCTTCTATGCCGCGGCTGCCAAAACCGCCGGGAATCAGAATACCATCCACATCCTTTAATACTTCCGCGGCATTGCCTTCATGGATACCTTCTGAATCTACCCAGTCAATCACTACCTTGGCGCCATTTTCAAAACCGCCATGATTGAGGGCTTCCATTACAGACAGATAAGCGTCATGCAGCTTTACATATTTACCGATTAAGGCAATCCGCACGGTTTTATCACAGGCATGAATCGTTTCGACCATTGCCCGCCACTCCTTTAAATCGATACTTCTCGCTGGCAGTGACAGCTCACGGCAGACTACTTCTGATAAATTTGCTGATTCCAGCATTAAAGGGACTTCATACAAGGTCGGCATCGTCTGATTATCAATGACACAGTCGCTTTTCACATTGCAGAATGCAGATATCTTTCGCTTAATATCATTATCCAGCGGCGCGTCGGATCGAGTGACAATCAGATTGGGATGAATCCCATACGACTGCAGTTCCTTGACAGAATGCTGTGTCGGCTTTGATTTAAGCTCATTGCTGCCAGCGATATAAGGCACCAGCGTCACATGAATGAAACAGCAGTTTTCCCGGCCAACTTCAATTGACAGCTGACGAATCGCTTCTAAAAATGGCTGACTTTCAATATCGCCCACCGTACCGCCGATCTCTGTAATAACCACATCGCAGTCGCTTTGTTCACCGACCTGATAAATAAAACTCTTAATCTCATTGGTAATATGCGGGATCACCTGTACTGTCTCACCAAGAAATTCACCGCGCCGCTCTTTATTCAATACTTCCCAATAAACCTTACCCGTCGTCAGATTTGAATAATGATTCAGATTTTCATCGATAAAACGTTCATAATGACCTAAATCAAGATCGGTTTCCGCACCGTCCTCCGTCACATACACCTCACCATGCTGAAAGGGACTCATTGTACCCGGGTCAACATTAATATAAGGATCAAGCTTTTGCGAAGCTACCTTATACCCTCTCGCTTTAAGCAAACGTCCCAATGACGCACCGGTTATACCTTTACCTAAACCGGATACGACACCGCCTGTCACAAATATATATTTTCTCATTCTTTTCTCCTCTCGCTATTCTTTATTATCATTCTGGCTATTTCTTTGCGGCTCATACGGCGATCCATCGCCTTTTTTTCAATCGCGCGATGGGCTGTTTGTTCACTATACTGAAAACGTTCAATCAGAATACATTTAGCCTTATCTACCAGTTTGATTTCTTCAATTTTACTTTGCAGATCATCATTTTCCTTTTTTAATACCGCCATACGGTAACGAGCCGCCTTCATCAGATTTAAGGTTTGCGTAAAAAGCTGCTCATCAATCGGTTTCGCAAGTACCATAACGCCATATTCCTGCACCTTTTTGCACATTTCATCAACCCGTTCATTTTGTACCATTAAAATTACTGAGGTTAAAGGATTGCGGGCAGCATAGATGGCAAGCATATGACCGAATTCATCTTTTAAGGGTGTATCGATTACAATGCTGTCAAAATCTTGATCCAATAAGGTCACTCTGGTTTCTGCCGCATTGTCTATCTTCATTATCGAAGGAAAAGCGGTGTTTAAAAAGGATGCCAATGAATCTTGTTTATGATGCATACTGGATACTAACAAACACCGCTCCATATTCTTCCCTCCTATCGGTTATGCTGAAACTCTAAAGTCTTAACCGCTAAATATTTATCAATCAAATGCTGCGGCAAAACTTTTTGCACAAATTCACTGCCGCGGGCTAATTCAATCGCTTCCTGCAAATTCTCCGGCAGCTTTTCTAATTCATCATGATCGCGCTGATACAGATTTTCATTAACCGCCGCCGGCAGCTTCAGCTGATCGTGAATGCCTTCCAAGCCGGCACTCAGCAATAAGCTTAAGGCTAAATAAGGATTGCACATCGGATCAGCAGAACGCACCTCAATCCGCCGGTATTCACCTTGGGCAGCCGGAATACGAATCAGCTGTGACCGGTTTTGATGACTCCAGCTGATATATTTAGGCGCTTCAAAATGTCCCAGCCGCTGATAACTGCATGCCATTGGATTTAAGAAAACACTAATTTCCCTGATACGGCGTAAAATCCCTGCCGTAAAAGCCGCCATGCATTCACTTTTCTGATCCGCGAACAAATTGCTTGTTTCATCATATACTGATAAATTGATATGCAAACCATTTCCAGCTTCATCGGCCAATGGCTTAGGATTAAATGACGCATGCAGACCATTCAGCGCCGCAATCGTTTCCACAACGGACTTAAATGTAATCAGATTATCACAGGTGGTAAAAGCATCATCATAACGGAAATCAATCTCATTTTGACCGGGGCCATGCTCATGATGACTGCTTTCTGGCTGAATCCCCATCTTCTCTAACGTAAGACATATTTCTCGGCGCACATTTTCACCCGCATCAAGCGGCGCTATATCAAAATAAGAAGCCCGATCAAGGGGGATATGAGTAGGATTTCCCCATTCATCCCGCTTAAACAGATAAAATTCGCATTCCAATCCCGCCATAATCGTCAAACCAGCCGCTGACGCTTCAGTACACACTTCTTTTAATAAATGACGCGCATCAGATTCAAAAACATTTCCCTCTGCATCTTTGATTTCACAGAAAAAACGCACGACCCTGCCATTTTGCGGACGCCAAGGCAATAATGATAAGGTTGCGGGATCCGGATAGAGAAACAGATCACTGGCTTCCACATTTAAAAAACCGGCAATCGCTGAAGCATCAAAAGAAATACCTTCACGAAATGCCCGTTCCAGTTCATCAGGCATAATTGAAATATTCTTCTGGATACCAAAGATATCACAGAAAGCAAGACGGATAAACTTCACATCATTTTCATTTATAAATTGGATTACTTCCCGCTGTGTATTATTCATAGATTGCCTCCTAAAAATTGAAAAGGCGTCAATAAATAAAGGGTAAATACTACCCTGAATTCACTGAACGCCTTTGTTCTGTGTCTATAATAAGGGGATGAATGCGAAAAGTCAATATTTTTTAAAGAAAAATCTATGCCCAACCGATAAATAGTGATAGAATATTAAAGTGTTTTTTGAAAATAACGAAAAACTGTAAAGGAGAAATGCAATTATGGCAGGTTATGTAATAGTTGGCGCCCAATGGGGCGATGAAGGAAAAGGTAAAATCGTCGATGTTCTCGGTGAAAAAGCTGATTATGTCGTTCGGTTTCAGGGAGGCAATAATGCTGGACATACTGTTGTTGTCAATGGTGAGAAAAGTATTCTCCATCTGCTTCCTTCAGGTGTACTTCACAAAAATGCGGTATGCATTATCGGACCGGGTGTAGTAGTCGATCCCTTCGTATTGCTTGAAGAAATCGATGTACTGGAAAAGAAAGGTCTGCCAAGCAGCCATATTTTCGTCAGTGACCGCGCGCATCTGATCATGCCGTATCATATCAAGCTGGATGAGCTTCAGGAAGAACGGCTGGCTGGCAACAAGATTGGCACAACCAAGCGCGGCATTGGTCCTTGTTATGCAGATAAATATACCCGCATCGGTTTAAGAGTTGGTGATTTAATTGATTTTGAAGCCTTTAAACGCAAATTAAAATCAACGCTTTCCATTAAAAATGATCAGATTACTAAGCTTTATAATGAAGAACCATTTGATTATGATGCAATGGTTGTCCAGTTCAGCATGATCCGTGAAAAACTGATGCCTAGAATGATGGATTCATTAAGCGTTGTCAATGAAGCGCTGGATCAAGATAAAATGGTTTTATTTGAAGGGGCTCAGGCAGCCATGCTGGATATTAATTATGGCACTTATCCTTATGTAACTTCTTCTTCACCTACTTCTGCCGGTGTCTGTGCAGGTGCTGGTGTTTCACCGATGAAGCTGGATAAAATCATCGGGGTTGTCAAGGCTTATTCAACCCGTGTCGGTGAAGGCCCTTTTGTTAGTGAGCTGCTGAATGAAGAGGGCGAAAAGCTGCGGGCTATCGGCCATGAATACGGAGCAACCACCGGACGTCCGCGCCGCTGCGGATGGCTGGATCTAAATGTAGTCAAACATGCCGCCCGCATCAATGGCTTAACGGATCTGGTTATCACTAAGATTGATGTACTTTCAGCCTTTGATGAAATCAAGGTATGTGTCGGTTATGAAATTGACGGACAGCGCTATGATACAATTCCCGCTTCTGTAGAAATGATTGCCGCCGCTAAACCAATCTATGAGATTTTCCCAGGCTGGCAGTCAGACATTACTCAAATCCGTACATTTGAAGAGCTGCCGGAAAACTGCCGCGCTTATTTAAAACGCATTGAAGAATTTACAAACACCCGCATTTCACTTGTATCAGTCGGCCCTGACCGTGAAAATAATATCCTGATTCACGAAATTTAATTAAAGCTAGTTATTTAATAGGCATAGTCGTAAGGCTATGCTTTTTATTTTCTTTTATTTCTCCTGAGCGTTGATTGACAATATTCCACAAGTTGAATATAATATATTTATTCTACAAGTGGAATATAAAGCGTTGAAAGGAGTATTTTATTATGCTGAAACACGGAATACTTGGATTATTAAATTACGGTGATATGAGCGGTTATGAAATCCGTGAAGTCTTTAAGGATTCTTTGAATTATTTTTGGACCGCGCAAACGAGTCAGATTTATCGGGAACTGGGTGTTTTAGAGAAAAATGGCTGGATTGTGAAACAAACGATTGAACAAGATGGCAAACCAAATAAAAATATCTGTTCGATTACCGATGATGGACGGCAAGAATTACAGCACTGGCTGGCAACATCAAAGATCGATATGGATATGCATTCTGCTGTTTTAATGAAAACGTTTTTTATGGGTGAATTACCAATTTTTGAGAGCATAAAATTCTTTAAACAGCTTAATGAAGAATATCAGGCAATGTTAGAGAACCTTCAGCAAACCAATGCTTCTATCAGCACATATCAAGAAATGATCCCTGATAAAAAGAACGCGCTGTTTTGGCAGATGACTTCTGATTTTGGCAAGCGAATGATGCAGCTGCAAATTGATTGGACAGAAGATTGTATCCAGCGCTTAGAAAAGCTGGAGGATGAAAAATGAATATCCTCGTCATAAATGGCAGCCCCAAAGATGAGCGCAGCAATACCCTTAAGCTTACCAATGCCTTTTTAGCTGGATACCGTGATGCTGATGAAAAGCAATCGCTGAATGTGGAAACGCTGAGTGTTGCTAAATTAAAGATTAATCCTTGTCTTGGCTGTTTCACTTGCTGGAAAAACACCCCTGGTAAATGCTGTATCAATGATGATATGCAGATGGTTATTGAAAAAATGCTGTGGGCTGACATTACCATCTGGAGCTTTCCTTTATATTATTATAGTTTACCGTCTCAGCTAAAGGCATTAATGGATCGGCAGCTGCCTTTAACGCTTCCTTTTATGCGCTCAGATACAAAAAGCGGCGGACATCCCTCACGATATGATATGAGTAAGAAAAAGACAGTCTTGATTTCAACTTGCGGATTTTATACCGCTGAATCAAATTATGACAGCATAACGGCACAATTTGATAAGCTGTGCGGTAAACAGAATTATACGACGTTGTTTTGCGGTCAGGGAGAGCTATTCCAAGTACCGGAATTATCAAAGCGCACAGAGGCAGCGCTCAGTGTAGTTCGCCAAGCCGGTAAGGAATATTACAATGGTTCTATCCGTGAGGAAACAAACACAAAATTAAAAGAGTTGTTATTTCCAAGAGATGTTTTTGAACGGATGGCAGATGCCAGCTGGGGCATCTCTTCGACCGGTGAAAAAGAGGATATTTCACTTATCTTCACTAAACAGATGGCAGCGCTCTATAATCCAGCTGCATATAAAGGCACAGATATAATTTTTGATATTGATTACACCGACATTGGCAAGTGTTATCGTATCATTCTAAAAGAAAAGGAAAGCTGTGTTCTTGAATCATTCATCGGAAAACCAACTACCATTATCCATACCCCATTCAGTGTATGGAAATCGATCGCAGCTGGTGAAATCAGCGGCAGTGAAGCCCTAATGAAACAGCTGTATTTCATTGAAGGTGATTTTGATTTATTATTGAAATGGGATGAGTATTTCGGTAAACAGCAAGGCACTGACACAGTAAAAAACACACCAGTAACAAATGCAAAAACTGATATGCGTTATGTTTTAACACCGTGGATCGTATTTTGGACAGCTGTGAATTTCCATGCCTTCTGGGGTGCGATGATCAGCCTGCTGGTATGTGCTGTTTTGCCCTTGCTCTTTTATAAAAATAAAAGAACTGTCTATGATGTTTTATCATGTAGTTCGGTAAGCCTGCTTTCAATGCTTTTAATTAATAGCTCGATCGCGGTTGTGCTTCCCCTCTCATACCTGATATTCGGCATGATGTGGAGTATCTCTGCTTGTTTAAAGATACCGCTGAGTGCAGAATATTCGATGAATGATTATGGCGGTGACAAGGCTTTACGCAATCCGCTCTTCATTAAAACAAATCGTATACTAACAACAGCATGGGGCCTTTTTTACTTAATCGCAGCGATTGGTTCCTATTTCATCATCCGCTGCAATTCCACAGCTGTGCTTTGGATCATCAGCTCGATATGTCCGCTCTTGCTCGGTATTTTTACCCTGTGGTTTCAAAAATGGTATCCATATAAAATTGCACGGGGCAATAATAAATAAATACAACAGATAAAAACAGCATCACTTTTAAAGTAGAAGCTGTTTTTTGTTTTATACATATTATTCACTATTTGACTCTTCACGCGCTCTTGCCAGCTTGCTGGTCTGAATCTGAGCCATGGGATCAAAAACAGACTGTTCATTTTCTTCCACCGTTCCGGGTTCAAGTGTTTCATAAATTTCAATTGGATCAGCAGGCAGTAAAGCAAACACTTCGTCCAGTTTATAATTCACATTTTCAGCAGTGATCAAATAAGAATTATAAGGCGGCATGATTTCCTCACTTAATTCATTATTCAAATTAAAATTAAACAAGGAGAAATCCAGCACATCAAACATTTCCAAGTATTTACTATAAACCATCGATAAATCGTTATCGCTTAACAGATACACGGATAATGGCCATGATGAATCCCAGCTGATGCATGGCAGCATGGCAGTTGTACCAGCGGTTAATGAGACAGCATTAAAGGTCCACATTCTTGGTGTATCGATTTCATTACGCATAAATGCTTTTACTGAAGCCATATCAACATTCGTTAAAATATTCTCACTGGCGGTTTTTAAAACATCACTGATCTTAGGAATACTATCGGTTGAAAACAGACGCTGTGCCAAGGCTTCAACGATTTGCTGCTGAGCCTTTGTCCGTTCCACATCTGAATAGGAAGTACGGTGACGGGCATAAGCCAATGCCTCTTCTCCATTCAAACGCTGCCAGCCTTCATCAACACAGATCGGTGTATCAAAACTGCGGTTGGAATCTTGCTCACAAAAGGATAGAGCTACATCAACATCAATGCCATCCAATGTATCGACAATATTAATCAAGGTTGAAAAATTAACCCGGACATAATAATCAATAGGAAATCCAAAAACACTTTCTATTGATTCAACCGTATTATCTATCCCGTTATAGGAAGTATGCGTCAGCTTATCCGGATAATAATCGTAAGCCGGATTGGGTACATAGGTATCTCTGAGCAAGGAGATTATCTCTACATGATGACGGCTGGGATCTACCATTAAAAGCATATTGACATCGGTTTTAGCGGCCAGTGATACATCACCGTTTTGATCCATGCCGGAAACAAAAACCGTAAAGGGTTCACTGTTGAGATCCTTATCCCGCTGATTGAAATTGATCTTCACAACATGGTTAAAATCCTTGATTGTATGGGTATTAGCCGCTACATCCGTATATAAATCACACATCTTCTGATACAGCGCGTCATTAACTAAAATGCCATCAAGACGACCATTCATCAGATCAAGAATCAGTTTAGAGTAATCAATATATTCAACATAAGTAAAGGATGCCTTAGCTTTCTTTAATTCATTCAGTGCAAATGTGTTGCTGTTTGCCTGATCCGCCAGCAGACCAATTTCACCGCCTTTGATATCTTTGATATCCATAACATCTTCATCACTGACAATCAAGGATAAATGATAGGTTGTTTTAGGCACATTATCCAGTTCATAAAAGGCGGTGCGTATCCCCATCTGAACAATTGAAAGCGCCAGCAGAAGCAGACAAAGCAAAATGGTAATTAAACGCCGCAGCAGACTTTTAGCATTTTTACTGATACTGAGAAATAACAGAATCAATATTAACAGCAAGCCAATTCCAAGCAGCAGCATAAAGCGGAAAGAAAGCAGCGAACCAAGATAGAGTTCAGCCATGAAATAAAGAGCGCAGATCAGATAAATCAGCAGCAAGATCAAATCAATGATTGAATTATTCTTTTTATCTTTCATAGTCAGCTCCTTTATATTCATTATCCGGTTTTACGATCAGCTTGTCAATTCTCTTAAATGAAAGAAAGACAAGCGCAAGCCTGTCTTTGTTTATACGCCTGGATCAAGCGGCAAGTCATTGCCTTCAGGTTCGTCTGAAATTGGATTTTCTTCAAAATCCGTTGAATTATCAGTTTCATTATTCTCACTGTCGGAAGGCAAATACTCGGACTCCCCGCCCTGCTCAGGCTCAGCTGGCACATCCGTATCTGTCGCCGGTTCATCAAGCGGCGGTTCCTCCGTATTCTCACCCGTGTTTTGATCAGGTTCATCCACCTCCGGCTGTACTGGCGGCGCTACATAATGCAGAGATGGGAATTGGGTATTCATCTTTGACTGATAATTATCAATTGTCAGCAAATACTCATTATATGGCATCGTCACCTGATATTTATTCAAATCATCTAAAGTGAATTTGAAATCGGACAGTTTTGATGGTTCAAACATTTCCAGATATTTCGCATAAACATTGTTTAATTCATTCTGATCTAAAATAAAGACAAACAGCGGTCCATATTCCGTCGCGCTCACGCATAACTGGTTTTCACTTAAAGCACCCGCCAGTGATGTTGATGAGAACGACCATGAGCGCGGATTGCTGATTTCATGGTTGATAAAGCGTTTTACCGTACTGATCGGCATATTGGTAGAAACATATTCAGCACCTACCTGCAGCACATCAGGAACTTTGTTGATACCCTCCGCGGTCAGCAGTTTATTAATAATCGCCTGAATGATTTGCTGCTGAGCATAATTGCGTCCCAGATCGCCCCAGCCTTCGGTATGCCGATGTCTGGCATAAGCCAAGGCACTGCGTCCGTCCAATGTCTGCAAGCCGGGATAAAGATGAATCTGATTTGAGAAATCACGGTTTTCATCCTGTTCATAGAATTCAAGCTGAACATCCACATCAATCCCGCCTAAAGTATTCACAATTTCAATCAGCGATGAAAAACTAACCTTAGCATAATAATCAATATCAAAACCAAATACATTTTCCATTGACTGTACGACATTATCAATACCGTCATTACCGGTATGCGTTAACTTATCCGGATAATTATTATAAGCCTTGTTAGGGATATACGCATCTCTTGGAATTGAAACCATCTCAATATGATGGGTAAGCGGATCGATCATCAGCAGCATATTCACATCACTGAGGCCATTGTAATTCGGAATTCCCAAGCTGTCTAATCCAGAAATATAGACAGTAAAGGGTTCTTTGGTAATATCCTTATCACTGGCTATTTCTGTATTATCAACCTTCATTTCATACGTTTTAATAACCCGCAGACGCTGATACAAATCTTCATTATTCTTTTCAATCATCGTAAGCTGTGAATTTGCCATTAATGCCGCGTCAACATTTTGCGTGACTAATTCATTCGCCAGCATCATTGAGTCCTGACTTTCAATATATGTAATTGTAACATCATTGATTTCATTGATTGCTGATGCGTTCAGCGCGTTCTCTGCTGATCCGATCAAACCGACCTTCTGATTGCTTAAGTCAGCCACCGATTGAATGGCTGAGGATTCCAGGACAACCAAAGAAATCGCATTGATATTCACTGAACCATCATCAATACTGCCGAATGCCTTACGGATACGCATCTGATAAACGCCGCCGAATAAGAGCGCGCCAGCCAATACTAGACTTAAAAGACAGCGCGGCCATGAGCCGTGTTTTGATAAGCGGATGCTTAGATATAACAAGCCGACAACGATCAGCAGTACAACTGATGCAATCAGAATATATTTGGTAGGAAGCAGATGCCCGATCATCGTTTCAACAAGAAAATATAAGGCTGAACCGGCGAACAAGATCAGAAAGATCAAATCGATCGTTTTCCCATCATTTTTTACATTTCTTTTTTTCATAAGTATTCTCCCAGTCTAAAAAGTGCAACGTTATTATATCACTTAATTCTACCTAAGCAATGTGAAAACCGTGTGAATTTGCATAGAAAAACCGGTGCTGACCGGTTATTTTCCACTTTCTCCATAATTATCAAGAACTCGGGCACTGGGGTCGGATACATGACAGCCCTTCCAAGATTGATTAGGCAGCCAATAATCTTTAATCCAAGCCGCCCGGCCGGGATAGTATTTTTCAAAGATTTCCCGGTACATCAGACTCTCTTTCGTATAAGGAATGGCATGATAGGCATACAATTGACAGCGCTTGGTAAATTCTTCATCGCTGTATAAGGTTTGGGCATAAGCTTTCAGTTCATCCACCATGGAATGGCCTACCGCATCAGAGAAAGCTGCTTTTTCACGCATGAGAATTGAATCAGGCAGCAGCTTATCTTTTTCAAAAGCCTTGCGCAGCAGATACTTTCCTTTTCCATATCTATTCATTTTCAATTGAGGATCAATTGCCAAAACATCCGATAAGAAGCGCAGATCCCCAAAAGGAACACGGGCTTCCAGCGCATGAGCGGAGATACAGCGATCTGCCCTCAGTACATCATACATATATAATTCACGAATACGTTTTTCACTCTCTTCCTGAAAGGCCTGTGCATCAGGGGCATAATCCGTATACTTATAGCCAAATAATTCATCAGATACCTCGCCGCTCAGCAATACCTTGGTGTTTGTCTTAGCATGAATCTGCCTGCATAATAAATACATGCCAAGACTTGCCCGAATCGTTGTGATGTCATATGTTTCAAGTGTCATGATTACTTCATCCAGCGCCGATAATACATCTTCACGGCTCATTAAGAATTCTGAATGCTGTGAACCAATATAGGCCGCTGCTTCCCTCGCGTACTTCAAATCAATGGCATCCGCTGCCATACCAATCGCATAGGTTTTGATGGGTTTCTTCAGATGCCTTTGAGCGATGGCGCATACAAGGCTGGAATCCAAACCGCCGCTCAAAAGAAAGCCTAGCTCAACATCCGCGTCCAAACGCTTAATGACCGCTTTTTCTAAATCATCATGAATGACCTCTAAAGCTGAGGTCAAGGTATCAAACCCTGGCTGGCTTTGCGTACAGTTATCATGATATGTAATAAATTGACCATTCTCATAATAAGTGCCGCAAGGAAAAGGCTTCACTCTATCACAGCAGTCCGTCAATGCTTTAGCTTCTGAGGCAAAGCAGATTGAACCATCAGACAGATAACCATAAAATAATGGCCGGATACCGAGCGGATCACGGGCAGCGATGATTTTTTTGCGGCTCGCATCGACAATTACACAGGCAAATTCCGCATCAAGGATATTAAATAGCTGACATCCCATTTTTTCATATAGGGGAAGCAGGATCTCGCAGTCACTGCCGGAATGAAATTCAACTCCGGCCTCTATTAATTCCTTTTTTATAGCGCGAAAATTATAGATTTCACCATTACAGATTACCGCGTTGCCAAGCTGATGCATCGGCTGCATGCCTGAAGGCTCAACCCCCATGATCGCCAGTCGGTGAAAGCCCAGGATTCCCTGATCCATGATTTCAACCCGTTCCATATCGGGGCCGCGGCGGGCGATTTTTTTAAATCCATGCGTAAATTCCATAATTTTTGATGGATTGCTGATAAACATTAAACCACACATATTAATGACTCCCTTCCTAATTTTTTATATAGTAGAAAAATGCCGGTTCAGCTGCCTGATGGAATTCTTACTTGTCCCTCTTTAAGCATTTTCTCCAGCCTCCTTAAAAAGAAAAGACGCCTATAATTGTACACATCGTACTTTTATAGAACGTCTTTGTTCGTGGTTCTAGTTTACTGCCATGAATTGCAAATGTCAATATTTTCTTTCATTTATTTACATTATTTTCATTCAACTGTTACACTCTTCGCTAGATTCCTTGGCTGATCCAGATTACAGCCGCGCCGCTTCGCAAGATGATATGCCAGCAGCTGATAGGGAATGATTGAAATTATGCCTTGCAGGAGTGGATGAACCTTGGGTAGTTTTAGATAAGTATCAATTCCTGATTGATGCTGATAGAGATCTTCACGAATAACCAAAAGCAGTTTTGCACCTCTGGCTTTAACTTCAGCCATATTGGAGTAAGTTTTAGCCGCTAAAGCCGCATCACTGATCAGCGCCAGAACGGGTGTACCTGCCTCGATCAAGGAGATAGTGCCATGCTTTAATTCACCAGCGGCATAGGCTTCAGAATGAATATAAGAAATTTCCTTCAGCTTTAAGGAGCCTTCCAGTGATTGTGCGTAGTCTAAGCCGCGGCCGATAAAGAATACATCATAAGCATTCCCAATTTGATCAGCAAACTGACTAATCGTATCATTGCGTATCAAATCAGCCATCAATGCAGGCAGCCGGTTTAAATCAGCAAGTAGCTGTTTTTGATCCTTGATTGAGAGCTGGTGACGCTGTATTGCCGCATGAATACAGAATAAAGCAAGTACAGCCACTTGACATGTATAAGCCTTAGTCGTAGCCACCGATACCTCAATGCCCGCTGATGTAGGCAAATATACATCCGCCTCTTTCGCAATGCTGGAGCCTTCCACATTCACAATGGCAACCGTTTTTATACCCCTTTTGCGGCACATGCGCAATGCTGCCAGCGTATCAGCGGTTTCACCTGATTGTGAGATTAATACGACAAGCGTATTTTGATCAAAGAATGGATTGCCATATCTGAATTCACTGGCGCATTCACAGGCACAGCGAATATGAGCCAGCTTTTCAACCCAATGCTTAGCAAACATACCGGCATGACAGGCAGAACCGCAGGCCACAAAATAAATAAAATCAACAGCGGTTAAATCAGGCATGACTTTTTCTAAACCATTAAAATCGTTATTCATATAAGCAGCAATGGTTTTACTTAATGCCAGTGGCTGTTCATGAATTTCCTTAAGCAAATATGAATCAAAGCCATTTTTATCTAAGCCTGACAGCTCACGGCAGCTGGTGTGCCAATTACGTTCTACCTTGCCCTGCTGATTAAAGATTTCTACCTGTGAGCGAGTAAGCCATACAACCTCATGTTCCTCTAGTTCAAGAATTTTATTCGTAGCTTTTAAAAAGGCACTGACATCACTTGCCACATAATTGCCGTCATCACTTAAGCCAAGAATCAAGGGTGAATCCTTGCGCATCGCATAGATCGTATCCGGCTCATCCGCAAAAAGAATGGCCAGCGCGTAACTGCCTTTTAAATATTTGCCTGCGCGCAGACACGCGTCAATTTTGCACATACCCTGATTCACAAAATCATTAATCAGGGCAGCGATGGTTTCCGTATCGGTATCCGAAGCAAACACGATACCCTTTTGTTGATAAGTTTTTCGTAATTCATCGGCATTTTCAATGATGCCGTTATGCACTAATGTAACCATGCCAATCGTATGCGGATGAGCATTCACCACATTTGCTTCACCATGAGTTGCCCAACGGGTATGGGCGATACCGCAAGTACCAGTATCCTCCTTCAGCAATGCTTCAAGGTTTTTAATCTTTCCCTGAGCCTTTACAGTATTGATTCTCCCTTGCGTAAATACGGCCAGTCCGCTTGAGTCATAGCCCCTGTATTCCAGAGCCTTTAAGCCGTCAATTAAAACACCATGCGCATTTTTAGTGCCTGCATAGCCAATGATTCCACACATAAATTATTCCTCCAGTTATCAGTGCTGAATGGCGGCTTTGTGGCAGTCCTCTGCTTTTGTCCCCATTCTTACGATTCACTGTTCACCGCAGCAGTACCCGCCGAATCTTTCGATAACTGCTGTCCTCGTCGACTTTCCTTAGTCCAGGCGCTCAATTGATCCAACCGTGCTTCACCCTTTCAGATGAATCAATCTGTTTACAACTATAACATATTCAAGAAGCAAAAAAAAGAGAGTGATTTTTCTCACTCTAAAAAACAATACTGATGATTTTGAGCTGACCCTGGATCTCAGTCAGAATCATATGATTCGTGCCAGTGAAATGTTGATCGTTAATCTGCTTTTCATAATCACTGTCAACAATCAGAACACCGGCTTCCTCGCTGACTTGAAAATTTGTCTGTCTTTCATGGAAAGTACCAATCATTTCTGCCTGATAAGCATTCATTGATGCGATGAATTCGGCTATGCTCAAAGTTTGAAAGCCATGGGGCTGATGTTCAATCAAGACAGCGTGCTCAGCAAACAAGCTGGCAAAGCGTTCGGCCGGAAAAGCTTCGGTTTGCGAGAAATGCAGACAGTCATAAAAATTATTTAGAAATTGTTCAATCATCATTCACCTCCGGATGCAGTTTCTTTAATAAAGCTGTACATCCTTTCTGTATATCATCATAAGTTTCGTCAAAGTTGCCGCTATACCACGGATCGGCAATGTCTCGCTCAAGACCGGCATAGCTGAGCAGTTTGGTTATTTTATGCTGGTCATCATTGCCTAAGAGACGATGTAGACCATTAATATTAGACTGATCCATGGCAATCAGCAAATCATAGGTATCATAATCATACCGTGTTACCTGAACGGCACGATGTGTTGAGCATGGGATGCCCATCTGTTTCAGCTTATCGCGTGTTCCATAATGAATCCCATTGCCTAACTCCTCCCGGCTGACAGCGGCGGAATCAATGATAAACTCATCAGCAAGACCGTGTTTCTTTACCATATCCTTCATAACAAATTCAGCCATCGGTGAACGGCAGATATTGCCATGGCAAATGAATAGTATTTTTATCATGTTCTCAAACTCCTTAATTTTTTTGGTTTTCACTTATTGTTTTCTCTAACCTAAACAAGCGTACCACTCCATTCAATAGTACGCCTATCACTTTAGAATTCTTGACTAATAAAGTATTTATCTATACTTTTTGTTTTGGAACAAACTCAATTTTCAGCATCATCCCCATACCTTCTGCCAGTCTTTTTAACAGATTTATGGACGGATTTCTTGTGCCATTTTCCAGTTTGCTGATATCTGCCTGATTAATGCCCGTTTTTTCTGCAAGTTGCTTCTGTGTAAGGTTCTGAGAAGTCCTAGCATCAACAATTGCTCTTATCACATCAAATTCCGGCTGTAAATCATCATACTCCTTTTTAAATTCCTGATTCTGCATCTGTTCTTCTAAAAAGTCATCAAATTTTTTCATTCTTATCACACCTTTCTATATAATCATCTCGATATGTCTTCGCACGTTCTATCTCTACTTTAGGGGTTTTCTGCGTCTTTTTTACAAAACCATTTGTCAATATTATTTTACCATCATAGTAGAAGAAATATAACACTCTTGAAATATCACTTCCAACTTTTCCACGCAATTCAAATATTCCATCATCTAAGTATTTGCTATATGGTTCCCTCAACGAATTTCCTTTCTCTTGAAGTATTTTCATAATACCGACCAATTTTGCTCGCATTTTGACATTTAAACTAAGCAAAAATTCTTCTACCGGAATGTCTCCATTTTCTTTTTCATAAAACTCGATTGTAAATCTATCCATATTTCTTCCTTTACGTTTTCTAATATCATTATATGGCATATATGCCATATTGTCAATATTATCTTTTTATCCTTATTCTGATATTTGGTAAGTTACAAATATGACTTTCTTTCAAATTCTAAGCGACTGTGGATGGCTGATTCCTACCGATCCTAACACAAATTGGGTAAAAAGTTCATGCCATAACAAAATATCCCTCAAAAATCTTCAATAATGCTAAACTCATTTTTTCCATTATTCTTTGCATATACCAAAAAAGCTGGTGTAGTAACTGCCCTTCCCATTCGAAAAGTTTCCATGGAAGTTGAATAATAACTTAAACATAAACGAAATTTCTCCTATAATGTTTATATTTGCTTATCCTTGTTGATTTTACAATTTTTAATGAAAATTTTTGCGGGTTCTCTTTGCTCTACATTATACCTTTTAACTTTCAAGTCAAAGCAAAATTTATTCAAAAATATGTTGACATTGTCAATCTACTAAGCATATAATAGCGGCATAAATAAGCAAAGGTGCTGAAACAGAAATTGTTTTCAGCGCCTTTTTTATTTAATTAATCTAGGAGGAATGTGTATGAAACCAATCACTGATGCATTTGGCAGTATGGTATTTAATGAAGCTGTCATGAAAGAAAAGCTGCCTAAAGATGTATTCAAAAAGCTTAAAGCGACCATCCGCGAAGGAAAAACGCTGGATGCCAATGTAGCTAATACAGTTGCCAACGCAATGAAGGATTGGGCGGTAGAAAAAGGTGTCACCCACTATACCCATTGGTTTCAGCCGATGACCGGCATTACCGCTGAAAAACATGAAAGCTTTATCGCCCCGGATGATCATGACGGTGTCATTCTCGAATTTTCAGGCAAGGAACTGATTAAAGGTGAGCCTGACGCATCAAGCTTTCCTAACGGCGGTCTGCGCGCAACCTTTGAAGCCCGCGGTTATACGACCTGGGACCCAACCTCCTATGCCTTTATTAAAGACAATACACTCTGTATTCCAACGATTTTCTGTTCCTTTGACGGCAGCTCACTTGATAAGAAAACACCGCTGCTGCGTTCCATGGCAGTGCTGAATGAGCAGGCATTGAGAATCCTGAAATTATTTGGCAGCGATGCAACCCATGTTTCAACAACCGTCGGCTGTGAACAAGAATACTTCCTGATTGATAAAGAATTATTCGCCCAAAGAGAAGACCTTTTATTATGCGGCCGAACACTTTTCGGTAAATTACCGCCCAAAGGTCAGGAAATGGAAGATCATTACTTCGGTATGCTGGATAATCGTGTTTTGGCTTTTATGCAAGAGCTGGATGAAGAATTGTGGAAGCTGGGCATCCTTGCCAAAACAGAGCATAAAGAAGTAGCTCCCCGTCAGTTTGAATTAGCTCCTATCTTTTCCACCACAAATATTGCTACCGATCACAATCAGCTGACGATGGAATTAATGAAAAAAATCGCCGACAAGCATGGCTTTGCCTGTTTGCTTCATGAAAAGCCCTTCGAGGGGATCAATGGCAGCGGAAAACATAACAACTGGTCGATTTCCACCAATACAGGTGTCAATCTGTTAGAACCCGGCGAAACACCGGCAACCAACGCTCAGTTTCTATTGTTTCTCTGCGCTGTAATCAAAGGGGCAGATGAGTATCAGGATTTACTTCGTGTTTCTGTTGCTACCCCTAGCAACGACCACCGCCTTGGTGCCAACGAAGCACCACCGGCTATAATATCCGTTCATTTGGGAGATGAACTCACTTCAATTCTCGAATGTATCGAAGAAAATACGGTTTATGATAAAATCTATGACAAAAAAATGGAAATCGGCGTCGATATCCTCCCTGCCTTTCCAAAGGATACGACCGATAGAAACCGAACTTCTCCTTTTGCCTTTACCGGCAATAAATTTGAATTCAGAATGCTTGGTTCAAGTCTCTCAATCGCATGCCCTAACATTATGCTGAATACCATTGTCGCGGAAGAATTAAGTCTGTTTGCCGATGAGTTGGAAAAAGCTGAAGAGCTGAAACCAGCACTGGCAGCCTTAATCAAGAAAACCATCAGAGAGCACAAACGGATTCTTTTCTCAGGCAATGGTTATACTGATGAATGGGTAAAAGAAGCAGAAAAAAGAGGTCTGCTGAATCTTAAAACAACGATTGATGCCCTGCCTTATTACACATCTGAAAAAAATATCAAGCTTTTCACAAAACACAAAATCTTCACTGAACATGAGATGCGCTCACGCGGTGAGATCCTTCTTGAAAATTATTGTAAAACAATCAATATCGAAGCCCTGACAATGGTTGACATGGTTCAAAAACAAATCCTGCCTGCCGTTGAAAAGGTCACAAAATCATTAACCGAAACCATTCTTAACAAAAAAGCAGTCTCACCCGCCTTTGATTGTGCCGCCGAAATGGATCACCTTCATCAGGTTGATGAACATTATAAAGCCCTCTACTTTGACTGCCAAAAGCTGGAAAAAGCATGCATCAAAACAACTGCCCTTGATTCGATGCATGAACAAGGAAAGCTCTTTTCCACTGCGATTCTAAAAATGATGGAAACCCTGCGCGCTGATGCAGATGCCCTCGAATCATTATGCTCAGACAAAGCGTGGCCGATTCCCAGTTACACAGCTCTGTTATTTCACGATTAAACACGAAGCAGCCCGATATTCCTGCCCCTTACCCCGTCAACATCCCTCAAATTGACGGGTTCTTTTATTAAAAAAACAGCGCACAGGCTGTTTAATTTTATCGATATTATCTTATATTATCCTTATTTTCGTTAAGTAACCCTAATGCATTCACAGCATAGGCAATACCATCCTCATTGACTGAGCGGGTTACAAAATCAGCCTGCGCCTTCAGCTTTTCATTTCCTTGGCCCATGGCAATAGAAAGCGCGGCATGTTCCATCATTTCCCAATCATTTAAGCTGTCACCAAACGCGATATAATCTTCATGTTTGAAATAGGCGCATAACCTTTTAATGCCGTCTGCCTTGCTGACACCCTCAACGATCAAATCCGCATAGGTTGATTCAGCTGGAATCACCTTGAGTCCCTCAATCTTTCTAAATTCATGATAATCAGCATTTCTTGAATCATAGGCCAGCATCGTAATGATTGGCTCACCTTCATAAGGACGTTGATGAGGCAGCACTTCATTTAAAAATTGATGTGCAATCTTTACATAATCATTACCATCATCCATCATAAACCAATCATCGCTGCTAATTAAAGAAAGTGCGATTTGATGCTTTGCTGCTATGTCAATGCATTGTTTAACCGCCCTAAAATCTATGCACTCTTCATGAAGTAAGGTCTGATCCTTCAGCATAACAACCTGACCATTGCTTAATACATAACCATCCCATTCAACCGCATCCATTAAACCGCAGCGCTTTAATGAAGCATAGCAACGCCCCGTAGCAATGAATACGCGATGTCCAGCCTGTTTTAGAGATTGTATTGCCGCTTTCGCTGATTGAGGGAACTCATGCGTTGCTGAATCAAGAAGTGTGCCGTCTACATCAAAGAAAATATTTTGTCGTTCCATAAGTGACCATCCTTTTATTGATTAAAGTTTACTTCTTTTATTATTTCAATGTCAACTCACAACTTGAGCGCCGCTCAACTTTATAGCTCTTAAAGTGGCGAACCGCTCGCTTGTGAAGCGATTAAACATCGATTATAATGAGGATAGAAGGAGAATGTTATGACACAATTAAAACTAAGAATTGCGGAAAACCGCCGCAAGCTGGGTCTGACACAGGAACAGTTAGCCAATCAGCTGGGAATATCGGCAGGGGCGGTAAGCAAATGGGAAAATGGCAGCACGGCTCCGGATATCAGCTTACTGCCGCCATTAGCCAGAGCCCTTCATATTACTTTAGATGAACTGTTTGATTTTCAAATTCAGCTGACTCCCCAAGCAATTAAGGACATAAAGGATGAAGTCAGAACTTGTATGCTTCAGGAAAGCTATGCGGATGGCCTCCGCCTGCTGAATCACTATTTGCGCCAATACCCTGCCAACGGCAGCTTGCTGCTTAGTGCGGGAACGCTGATTATGATGTACGCACCACTTGCCGAAAATGCTGATGAGGCCTTTATCAATGAGCAATATCAAAAAGCGGCCAGCTATTTACAAGCTGTCATTGACCAGCAAGATCCTAAACTTACAAACAGCGCTATGTTTTCCAAAGCCTACTGTCTGTTAAGTCTGCAGGCATATGAGGAATGTGAAAAGCTGTTAAAAAGCTTGCAGGAACAAACTATTGACGCTTCCGCCATCATTTTAAGCCTTTATGAGAAACAGGAACGTTTTGAAGAGGCTAGGCATGCATGTCAGGGGCTGCTGCTGCAAGAAATAAACAAATGTATCAGTACCCTTTCAGTGCTTGCCCGGCTCAGCGAGGATAAGGAACAAATGCCGCTGCTTGTGTTGTCCAGTCAGCTGGAGGAGCTGTTTCAAATCCCGCAAGGCAGCAGTCAGCTATTACTTTGTCACTACTGTCTCAGCAAACAAAATTACTCAGAAGCTGCCCATTACTTTAAGACCTATATAGAAAGAACATGCATCAGCAGCTACAATTACGATAAGCATCCAATCTTTAAAGGCATCCGCTTAGAGGTGAATGAAGAAAATCAGCGCTCAGTAAGAAAACACCTGCTGGAATCATTACTAAAAGATGAGAAATATGAAGTCATGAGCGGCTATTCTGATTATGATGAAGCCATTCAGCTGATTAAAACCGCCATTGATAATAATGTGTGAGTAAGAATTGATTATGACAGCTTTAACATCTTATAACGTAAAACCGGCAAATATAAAAGAGGTGAGCCTTCACCCCTTTTAATCGTTATAATCTTGATAAGTAAAATCATTGCATCATTCAAACCAATTTCATTCAATCATTCTTTAGTTGGCGCAATCACCAATTTACATGTCGGACAGTAATTAGCCTCTGCGATATATCCATTCGCTTTTAACGGCTTAAATTGATTCAATAAAGGAATGCCATGATCAGCTACTGTAAAATTAAATATTGATGGCTTTTCATCATTGGGAATCCATTGAACCGGCTGTCCGCCATTAGGGATAAACCCAGACTGCATTTCATTTTGACAATACGGACATTTCATTATACTCATACCTCCTGCCTCTGTTTTCTAAAAGCTTCACCCTTTTTGATTAAGCCGATTTTCAATCGCTTCGATGACCAAATGAATTGTTTTTAAGCGGGCATATTCCTTAGAATTGGATTCAATAATCATCCATGGGGCAAAGGTTGTCGAGGTCAGTCTCAGCATTTCATTAACTGCCGGTTCATATTGATCCCATTTTTCACGGTTCCGCCAGTCTTCATCGGTGATCTTCCACTGCTTCTCTGGTGTATTCTGCCGTTCTTCAAAACGTTTCAGCTGCTCATCCTTATCAATTTGCAGCCAGAACTTTAAAATAATAGCTCCCCAGCGGCTCAGATCCTGTTCAAATTCATTAATTTCATTATAAGCCCGCCGCCACTGCTGTTCATTACAAAAGCCCTCAATCCGCTCAACCATAACCCGGCCGTACCATGTACGATCAAAAACAGCAATATGTCCGCTCTTGGGCAGATGCCGCCAAAAACGCCAGAGATAGTGATGGCTTGCTTCATAAGCATTAGGGGCTGAGGTGGGATTCACATTATAACCACGCGGATCAAAGCAGGCAGCTAACCGTTTAATATTGCCGCCCTTACCTGCCGCATCCCATCCCTCATAGCATAATATCAACGGTATCTTTTTTAAATATAATTCATTCGACAACACGCGCAGTTTTTTCTGGGCTTTTTTTAATTCTTCTTTATAAGTCTCATCATCGATCGTTAAAGATAAATCAACGTCCTGCAGCAACGGCATACTCAGCAGCGGCATTTTCATCTGATCAGCCCGAATGCCGTCATGCTGAAGATTTTCCTTCATTTTTGTTTCAATAGTCTCTACACAGCATTCCAGAATCTTATAATAGGCTTCATCCTTATCACAAGCATCAATCAAATGCCATGGTGCATGGTCAGTTTCTGTTTTCTCAATCATCTCATCAAAAGCCTTCGCATATTCATCATAATGCTCATTGCGGTAAATATCCAAATCCGTTACCCGCCAAGCGGTTGTCTTATCGGCAAGCAGTTTTTCAAATCGTTTGGCCTGCTCCTTCTTTGAGATATTCAAGAAGAATTTCAAGAGCACAGCACCATCATCACAAAGCTGACGCTCAAAGCGCAGAACACTTTCCAGCTGTTCCTTAAAGCACTTATGCTTCTTTTCACGGTCTACGCGGAAAACCGAGATTTCCTGATTCCAGCTGCGGTCAAAAATCGTAATTTCACCCTTTGCCGGCAGTTTCAGCCAATAACGATATAAGAATGGATAACGCTTTTCAGCCGCGTCCGCTTCATCCATCGCACATACTTCAAAACCGCGCGGATCAAGGTTTAAGATCATTTTCCCAATCAATGTACCCTTGCCGCTGGCACCCCAGCCATCAAATGTTATAATTACCGGTACCTTTGCGGTTTTTAATTGCTGCTGAAGCATTGCAAAACGGCTTTCCAATTCTTTAATACTCCGCTTCATGCTTTTCTTTTCTGATTTTTCCATAAGCACCACCTTTGTTTTTAGTATACCACTAAATGATGAACTAAAGTATAATAGAAGCATCACCAAGAAATGAGGAAATCATAATGTCAACAAGTAAAGATATGCTAGCCTATATCCTTGATCAGTTAAGTCTTTTAGAGGAGCTGCGCACCCGGGGGATGATGGGTGAATATGTTGTTTATTATCGGGATAAAGTTATCGGGCTGATCTGTGATGGTCAGCTGTTTATCAAGGAAACAAAGGCAGGCAAAGCTTTGCTTGATCCGGTGGTTGAAGATTTTCCCTATGCCGGCGCCAAGAAAATGTTTGTTGCCGATATTGAAAATAAAGAACTGTTAAGAGATATTATCGAAGCCTCTTATCCTGAGCTGCTGCTGCCTAAACCTAAAAAAAAGAAATAACTGAACATAATAAAACGCTGCATCAATAATGACACAGCGTACTAAAGCTTTCGCTATTGGAGAGCTTTTTTATTTTATGATTGTCTGAACTTTGCCATAACTTCATCGTATGAAGGAATGGAAGTTTGTGAGCCTTTGCGAGTTACTGATATACTGGCGGTAAGACTGGCAATTTTCAGTGCATCAAGCATTGAAGCTTGCTGATCCACACACCATGCGAAGGCTCCGTGAAAAATATCGCCTGGTCCGCAGGAATCAACGGCCTTAACTGGATAGGCAGGGAAAATTTCCGGCTGATCACCTATTTTATAAATTGCCCCCCGATCACCAATTGTTATAATTAACTGCCGATGATTCAGCTCGCGGATCGTTTCAAACTGCTGATTCAATGTAGTCCTATCATGCAGCGCTAAAGCTTCGCCTAAATAATCTGACGCGAACTCCTCACTGCAGATAATAAAGTCAGCCGCTTTCGCAGCCTGAATGGTATTTTCATTGCAGATATCAGCGTCTACAATCAGCTGTGCGTCAACATAATATTTCTGCGCTTTCAAAGTCAGCGCCGGCAAGTGACCATCGGATAAAATCACTTTAATGGGCAGCGGCTGAAAGGTGAAATCATTCAAGGTTTGATGGCACGGATAATTCAATACTGTACGGCTGCCATTAACATTACAGCTGACAATATAGGAATGCGCGGTACTAAAGCGTTCATCTACACAGCCCAGCAGTTTCAATTTGGATTGTTTTGCAATTGCTTCAATATGCCTGCCATTTTCATCAGTTCCAATCCGGCTGAGCAAATAAGCGTCAGCCTGCCAAAGCGCGCATAAACAGGCCGCATTAAAAGCCGGGCCACCACCGGATAAGGTAGTGCCTGTGCAGCTGTATTTACGATTCTCCATTAAGGGCTGATCAATTTCAATGGTTGTATCGATACAGGCGACACCAATAGCTAGTACACCCATGTCATCACCTCATTTGCTTTTAGTTTACCATACTTCTGTTTGATTTTCACAATCAATGACAGCATTTATGTATCCTGTCTATCACTTATCTTGATTTCAAGCACAGCCTTGCATGTTTCACCAGGCTGTACATTGAATCGATTCCGATGTTCATTAATGGCGTTAACCGTACCGCTCAATGGCTCGATAACCATAAAACGATGAGGATCACCGCTCCAAATCAAGGTATTCACAAAGCCTTCAAGGCTATTAAAAGTCAGCCGCAGGCCATTAGGCAGGATACAGCTCAATTCACGCAGCTGCCCGCACAGATAGCCGCTTTTACAAACCTGATCAAAATCAAGATCCTCATTGGTCAGCATTCTGCCATCCATAAATTTACCAGTAAAAATGGTCCTATTTAAATCAGGATTCAAAAAGAAAGGATGCAGACCCAAATCACACGGCATGACACGCTCTGATTCATTTCTGGCAGTCAGCTCATATCGCAGCCGATTCTCATCTAAAGAGAGCTTCGATTGAAGACAAAAGTCGAAAGGGTAGGTTTCCTTTGTCTTTTGAGTAGCATGTGTACTCAGCGTGATCGATGAATCAGCAAACGCACATATTTCCCAGACTAATGAATGAGCGATACCATGAATGCCGCTTTGATAGCATTCATCACCTAGATGCAGCAAGCCCTCTTGATTATTCCCTGAATAAGGAAACAGGATTGGACAGCCGCAGGTCGGCCGCTCGTCCGAAGCATAATTCTCAGGCTTGATCAATATTAATTCCTGTCCCTTAAACATCAATGATTTAAAAATATTGCCGCGGTCAAGCGCCAGCTGCAGCTTTAAAATTCCGTTGTCTAATTCAGCCAGCCTTGACACTCCATCATGAATCAAAGCGCTCATATTTTTTCTCCGCACAGATAGGCCACCATTTCCTCACTGCTGTCTACCCTGCGGATCTTTGCAAGCAGTTCATCATCGGCAAGCTTTGCCGCTACCTTAGATAAAAGCAGCATATGATTACGTTCAAAATTTTTATCACTGCTCACACAAAACAGGAAAACTGTATCAACATCCTTTTCATCCAGCGTCTCCCATTCAATTGGATGACTCAGTGTAGCAATGGCGATACCCGGCTGCTTTGCACTTGCACTTTTGCCATGCGGAATCGCGATACCATTACCGATTCCTGTCACCCCCTGAGCTTCACGCAGGTAGATATCCTTTACAAACGCTTCAACATCATCAATATAACCGCTGTCAAACAGCAGCTTTGACATCTTATTCAGGACATCATCTTTATCCCTGCCCTCAAGACCAATGCGGATAATCCGCTTATCTAAAACATCTTTTAATTCCATAATCCACCTCTGCACCTTTTATTGAACCAAATATTTGTACAGCTCATCCTCAGGCAGGCTGCGCAGATATTTCAGTTTCTCATCTGTTTCTATTAATTCTAAAAAGCCTTTATAAAATAATTGAACTCGTTTTGAATCCTCATGACTGCTGATTCGAAATACCAATAAAAATACTGTATCAACTTCATTCTCCATATCCCATTGAATAGCCTCATCCAAAATCGCAATCGCTACCTTTGATTCATTAACTAAGCCTGAATTACCATGCGGAATAGCCACACTGTTGCCGATATAGGTTGATACAGTTTTCTCCCGTTTTAAGATTGACGCATGATATTTACTGCTGACATAACCAAGACTGACTAAATGCTTGGAAAGCAGACTCAGCAGCGCTTCCTTATCCTTCACCTTAAGATGGGTAAAAATAAGCTTTGGATCAAATAATGTATGGCATGATACATCAAATTTCTTCTTCGTCTCTAACTGTCGGCTTTTCAGCATTTCAATCTTTTGCTTAATCAAGCCAATTCCATTATCACTCAGCAGGGAGCTGAGCTGAATAACCTTATCACTGCTGATTTTTAAACTGGAGGTCGTAACAATCAAATCATACTGATCCAGCATTTTCACATTAAAATCATGCAGTGAAATAATCGCGATTTTCTCAACCTTAGGCACTGAAATCTTAATTTTATTACAGAACAGCTGATTCAATCCCATGCCAAGCTCAGTAACCAGTGCCATTTTTATCGGCTGTGACATACGGTCTAATGAAGATTGAATATACAGCGTAATGTAGCTTAGTTCCGTAGAGGATATATTGATTCCATAATATTCCTCAAACAAGATCGACAAAGCCCATGAAACTCTGTACGTCTGCTTATATTCCTCTTTGATAAAATTTGTTAAAGTCTGTGTACTGTGCTTTTCAAAACGCATTCTGAAAATAGCCGGCCGAATATGATTTAAAAGCCCGTAGTATAACTCTTTATCTTGTGTCAGATCAACATTTATCACATCGCTGACGACAGATATAATACGGGTTATAAACGTTTTCAGCTTTTCATCATATTTGTAAGCATTGTTCTCCTCGAAATTTTCACTGTGAATCAAATAAGAACATAACAGCTGAACCGCGAAGAAGATGATCTCATCCTCGCCAATCTCTACGCTGAACTTTTCCTCAATCATCTTAAACAGACTTTTTGACCAGCTGTATTCGTTGTACTTTAATACCGTCTTACGCTCAGTATCAGAAATAGTCAGTACCGTGTGCGAAAAGCGGCTGATTGCCAATGCCGCATAGACAAGCATGGAGTGAAAAGATTCCTCAGTAAATTTAAAATTCCATTCACTTTCAATGGCAAAGATACATTGCTTAAGCAATTCTAAATCTATACCCTGGGCAAAGATACGGATACTTTCATCAATACTATATAAATCATTATTGATAACTATATGTTTTATTGCCAGTCGTATGCTTTCTTCACTGCCCTTTAAGGTTATGCCGACATTTTTCTTGATTGACAAATGAAGTTCAAATAAGCTCAGCCATTCCTCACAGACCGTCAGATTTTTTCTGACCACAGGGATGGAATCATAAACCCGCTCGCTTAGTTCATTCAAGGTGATTTTGTTGTTTTTCCCAGATAGGATTAGTATCAGATATTTATAAATCTGCCGCTCACCGGTCATGATGTTCTTTAATTCATAATTAGCGAAAAGTTTATTGATTGCCGCTCTGTCTTCCACCACCAGATGCAGGCCCCTGCGCGGGGATTTATCAATATAGCCATATCCCGTTTCCTTCAGTGCATCATTGAGTATATCAATCTTTCTGCGGATCGTGCTTTCACTGGTATCCAAAATCGCAGCGATTCTGGATACGGAAATGGTTTCATTTTCACAAAGCAGCAGTAAAAGATTGTGCATTAAAGCGTTTTGTTTCACTGACTTCATTGTTCAACTCCTAATCAGGCAAGGCATTAAGCCTTGCCTCTCTGTGTTTAATAATAAGTGGCCTTGCCGCTGCTGCCAAACAGTTCCATTTTTTCCTGAACCGTCTTGCGTACTTCTAAAATAGATGGATTAAAAACCTGCGGCGGCATGAAATTGCCGGTTTCAGTATAAATCTCATTCACTTTTTTAAAGAATACCTGCTTGATGTCACTGGAAATGTTTACCTTTTGGATGCCGATCTGACAAGCCTTGGCAATTTCATCATCAGGATTATCACTGCCGCCATGCAGCACCAGCGGTACGGTTGCTACCTTGTTGATTTCCGTTAATAATTCTAACTGAAGCTTAGGACGGAAACCCTTTGGATAGATGCCGTGGGCTGTCCCGATAGCGATGGCCAGCGCGTCACAGCCGGTTGCTTCCACAAAATCTACAACCTCTTCCGCTTTAGTGTAAGTGATGTTTTCAACACCGCCCTCATCGGAATTACTCATCGAGCCAATCGTACCGATTTCAGCTTCCACGGAAACATTAAAACGATGGGCAAATTCAACGATTTGACGGGTTTGATTAATATTTTCAGCCAAGGGCAGCAAGGATCCGTCAAACATCACCGAGGTAAAGCCCGCTTGGATTGCGGCGGCACATTCCTCAATCGATTTTCCATGATCCAAATGTAAGGCAAAAGGAACCTTACTCGCTTTTAAGCGCTCTGTGACATAACGGAAAAAGTAAGGGGTGGCATACTTGAATTCACCTGGAGCAAATTGGAGAATGGCTGGTGTATTGGATGCTTCAGCCTGTTCCACCACGGCTCTTACGAGTGCCAGATCCGAGGTGTTAAAAGCACCGATGGCAAAATGATTCTCTTTAGCGACACTTAGTATTCCTTTTAAATTAAGCAACATAATTGGGTACCTGCTTTCTTCTTACATGATTTCAATTTCAATGTTGTCGAGATCTTCATCGGATAACTCTTTACCCAATTCAACCTCTTGTTTTTCATCCTCATCAGTCACCTTTTTCTTAATGAGTGCCAATACGATACCCGTCACAGCCGAGCCGATGGCCAGACAGATCAATCCCTGCATCGGTGATGTAAAGAATGGGAAGGCTATAAAGCCGCCGTTTAACAGTTCTGAGGAATTACCCCATACCATGGATAAACCACCAGCTACAAAGGAGCCGCAGACACAGGCAAATACAACTCTTGCTAAGTCGCGGGCAGCGATCGGAATAACACCCTCAGAGATCATGAAGCAGCCCATCGGTACAGCTGCCTTTAATGTTTCCTTTTCAGCGCGGGTGAATTTATTTCTTGCCAGCAGACAGGCAATTGCGATGCCGAACGGCTGTATCATTGAGGCGATGATTTGTACTGTTTTAGCATCTCTGATTCCCTCGGCATATAAGGCATTCACAAAGGCTGTCGCCGTCTTGTTGACCGGCCCGCCAAAGTCAAAGGTAGCCATCGCGCCGAGTACGCCGCCGTAAATAAATTTAGAGCCTGAAGATAATGACTGCAGGAAGCCTGTCAGCTGTGCCATGAGCCAAATGATCGGTCCCTGAATGACCGCGTACATCAATAAGCCGGATATTGCAGTTGCGAGAAACGGGATGACCAGCATGCCTTTTAAGGATTCAATTACCTTTGGCAGATGAATATATTTCTTGCATAGATTTACAACGATACCCACTAAGATACCGCCGACCATACCGCCGATAAAACCAGTATTGATATTCTGAGCAACCCAGCCGATGACAAAGCCAGGTGCCAGTGCCGGCTTGCTGCCCATGGAAAAAGCAATGTAGGCGCAAAGCATCGGTACCATCAGCTGCATACCTAAGGAACCAGTTTGATAGAGCCAATAGCCAATACCGCTGTCACCGAGATTGGCGACTGATGAACCGGCCATCGCACGGCCGATCGCCATTGTAAGACCAGCACCGACAACTAATGGAATAAAATAGGAAATACCTGTGAGAATATGCTGTTTCAATTCCTTAATGTTGATAATGTCATTCATATGTTTCCATCTCCTTATTTTTGGATTACTTTCTCAACCTTCTGAATTAAACCAATCGGATTCTTAACAACGGTTGAAGTATCAACCTTAATCACTTTTTTCCCCGTAAAGCGATCCATCTTATCAATGGCAACATCAATTGCCAAAATGACTACATCAGCATCCTGGATATCCTTGGGATCAAGTTCATCCTCAATGCCAATACTTCCCTGTGTCTCACAGGAAATCGTGTGACCGCGCAGCTCAGCACTTTTAATCAGCTTTTCTTTCGCGATGTAAGTGTGAGCGATGCCGGTCGTACATGCGGCTACGGCTACAATTTTCATTTTCCTACCTCCTCGTTAATGGTTGGAATGCCAATGGTGAGCTTGCCTTCACCAACTACGCGTACGCCTTTGCAGGCTGCCGGAATTAAAGCGGCGTGACCTTGGATCAGGGGTATTGAATGATCTGACCAGCATAGCTTCACATCGCCTTCAACCGCACACAGCACCCGGTGTCCGTCAAACTCAGGCATTGGATATTCGCCGGTGATCGTCACCAGCTGTACGCTGAATGAATCGTTCTGTTCAGGTTCGATCAGAGCGCTCAGCGTGTACTGCTCATTTTGTTCAAGACAGCGCTCCTTCATCAGTGAGCGTTCAAGAATTTGGGCATCATCATAGGTTGTATAATCAAACATATCGAAACAGGCATCCGCGCCAAGACCATAGAACATTTCCTCGTCGCTGATAATCATGCCGTTGATGCTGCGTTCGACACGGATCGTCACATCATTGCATTCATGATATTCAAGAAACAGACAGCCCGGCCCGACACAATGCGGCATACCGGCTGGGATTAAAATCATCTGTCCCTGCTTGACAGGAATCTGATGCAGACAGTCAACCATCGCGTCAATATCCTGTTTTTCATAAAGCTGGCGCCAGAGCGCTTTTGTCACATGCGGTTTAAAGCCGGCATAGACACAGGTTTCTTTACCTTCTACCTCGCGTGTTCCCGCTATGTACCACGCCTCAGTCTTGCCCATCGGCATATGAAAATAACGTTTCGCATCTTCACGGTTAGGATGACACTGCATCACTAAACGCACCGTTGTATCACCGACTCTTGCCAGCATCGTCAGCTGATCAGGGTTGTACTTCTGAAAACGTTCGCCTAAGATTTCATTGGGATAAGCCTTAATTAAATCACTCAGCAAAATACCTCCCTGCTCATCTATCGTTTTGCTGATGGCATAGCCTTCCGGCTGCCCCTTGCTGATTGCACCAATGGAGGTAACCAATAGCTCCTCACACTGATGTGAATCCTCACAGGGCGGCATTTTACGCCATTCATGCATCAGCTTACCGCCGATATAAAAGCGCGTGATGCGGTTATCCTGAAACAGCAGCGGCATTTGGGTCAGCGCTTGATCAATCATCCTGTATACACCTCATCTTTCATCATTAAATGGACAGCACATTTCTTAAACGTTAAAGGCAGCGCCAGAATATGCGGATGCTCACCGACATATTTTTTCTTTGCGTCAGCCAGTGCTTCCTCAATCGTTGCTCGGGTCTTCATTCCCATGCCTCTTGCATAACCTGGTTCCTGGGCGCCGCAGATGTAGATTGCGGAAGTATTCATTTCCGCGATATGCGCGCATGAGATCATCGAAAAGCCATGGAAGGGATGGAACGCGTTGCAATAACGATATTGTCTGATCCATTCTTCATTTGTCGCGAAATATTCACTGTATCGATTCATATCGACCAGCGTATTCATGCCGTCTTTTTGAAACATTTCATACATCTTACGGTTATACGGCCACAATTCATCATGGAAATAGCCGTTGCATAGCGCTGCGCAGATAATCACACAATGATCTGACATCACCCGTTTTAAACGAATTACCTGCGCTGATATCGCCTGCATCAGCATGATTGGATTTGTTCCCATGCCATCACCGTAATGGAAAAACTGCGGAGCGCCAAAGATCAGCACATCATACTTCTTTTCCGCGAACGGCACATAAGTGCGCTGATCCGCTATTTGCCAGCTAAGCGGCATCATTTCCTTTGCATAGCCGCTGAAGATTGCTATTTGACGGCTGAGTGTATCCAGCACAGCATCGCAGCAGAAGAACTTCTTGCCCATCTTTTCTTCCATATACATACCAATCTGATTAAATTTCTGGCGCATCAGGCTGTGAGAGCTGACCGGTGTAAAGTCATCACGGTGCATAACCTTAGGTACATGATGGGCAGCGATGCAGCGCCAATGAGTAATGCCTGTCGCACAATGCTTGTAGCCGCCGGAATATCCGCCGTAAGGATTGGCTTGGACATGACCGATCAGAATCGCTACATCCGCTTCAAAAACATACTTGTTCATGATTACATGATCACCGGCTTCATCAAAGCCCAAATCGATCAGATGTTCATCATCTTCAGAATCATGATTCATGATCTGATTTGTTGGATTAAATTCATTATATAATGCATCGCCTAAAACACCGCGGATTTCCTGTTCTGTATTCTTACGGTGCAGACCGTTGGAACAAATCAGCAGGATATCTTTTTTCTCAACACCAGCGGCATATAGTTCGTCAAGAATCAGCCGGATGCTTACCTTGCGGTGCGCGGTTGGCTGTTCACCGCCTTTTACGCGGTCAGGAAACACGATCACACACTTGCTTCCCTTATGAGCCAGTTTAGATAATGGCTCCATGCCGATAGGATTGCGGATACTTTTTAACGTCTCCTCAGCAATCTGATCCTCGGGTATACAAGCGGGATCTTTAACTGTAATACCTGGAATAAAAACCTCAGTATCCTCTGGAAGCTCAGCGCTCACAGTGCCCTGTCCATATTCAAAATCAAGCTTCATAATAATGCCTCCCTGCAATAATTATTGCTTCAAATGCTGATGATAACGTTCGATGATGGCCAGAAATTCATCAGGATGAAAACCGAGGTGATCTTGAAAATTAGTCAGGCCTATCAAACCGCCGTCCATGCTTTCAATACCGGCAAGCATCGCTGCGTTGGCCAATTTTACACCGCCGCCATAGATAACCCTTAATTCAGGATCAAAGGTTTTGACAAGCCGGATCACCTTTTCGATATAAGCCTGATCCGCAGGCTGTTTGCCCGGGCCAATACTCCACAGCGGTTCATAACCGATTATGACGTGCTGATGTTCAACGCCTGCCAAGCCGATTGACAGCTGCTGAAGCAATACTTCATCCCACTGCGCAAGCTGCTCTGCCGCTTCACCGATGCAGTAACAGACATCCATGCCCTGTTTTTGAGCCAGCTGAATTTCTTTATTTAATACTTGATTTACGATGATTGGATCATTCACACCTGCCAGCTGATATAAAGTATTCAGATGCCTGCGTTCCTCAAAATGGCCGATCAGGCTGCTTTGCGCACCGATTGCCTTCATCGCGCTGGCGGGTCTTAAACTGGTAAATGCACCGAAATTCCCCTCCTTGCTGACATCCTCATAATGATTGGCTTGACAGCCGATACGGATGTTAGGACTCTCTTTAACTAATTCACAGGCACGGATCAAATAAGCTTCCGGGGGATAAATGGTAAAAGACAGATCTGGATATTTTTTTAATGGTTCAACTAATGGTAAAAGAATCGTATCAATATAGGCTGACGGTTCACACTCTGAAACACCATGATAGGCTTTAGGAATATCAAAACGTTTTAGATTGACAATGATATGTTTCATACTTTCAGCTCCTTTTGAATCGTTTCCGCAATCGCTTCGGGGGTTAAGCGATAAAGCTTGGCAAGATAGTCAGCATTGCCTGAACAGCCAAATTCATCCTGAATGCCAATTCGTAACAGACGGCCTTTACCGCGCTGGGCAATGACTTCCGCAATCGCACTCGATAAGCCGCCGATAACACTGTGATCTTCTACGCCGACAAGCAGACTGCCCTGATCAATGCATTCATTGATCTGTGCTTCATCCAGCGGTTTAATGGTATGCATATCGATAACCGCGGCTTCGATGCCTTTTTCACTTAATAATGACGCTGCCTGCAGGGCGTTTTGGACAAGCTCTCCACATGCAATGATACTGACATCGCCGCCTTTTCTCAGCAGGAAAGATTTGCCAATTTGATAATCTAAAGTATCATCATAGATTTGATCTACTTCCTGACGGCCGAAGCGTATGTAACATGGGCCATTCAATTTCAATGCGGCGGCTAATGCCTTGGCTGTTTCGGCACTGTCGCATGGCGCAAGAACCGTCATGCCGGGAAGTGTACGCATCAGTGAAAGATCTTCAATGCACTGATGGGAAGCACCATCCTCGCCGATCAGCACACCGGCATGAGAACAGACAATTTTCACATTGGCACGCGGATAAGCAATACTGTTGCGAATCTGTTCATAGGCTCGGCCAGCGCCAAACATGGCGAAGGTTGACGCGAATACCGGTACACCGCAGCTTGCGATGCCGGCAGCCGTTGCCATCAGATCCTGTTCCGCAATTCCCATATTGATAAAACGCTGAGGATAAGCATTCGCGAATGCCTTGGTTCCTGTTGCCTTTGATAAATCGGCATCCATCACATAGAACTCATTATCTGCCGCCAGTTGTACCAAGGTCTTCCCATAGGTTATACGATTCGCGCATTTATTCATAAGTACCTCCAACCGCAAGTTCTTTGCATGCTTGTTCATACTGTTCACGATTCGGCGCGCCGCCATGCCAAGCAGCCTGATTTTCCATAAAGGACACACCCTTTCCCTTAACGGTATTTAATACGATGCAGACAGGCTTTATCTGTTCTTCTTTTAAATCTTTAAGCAAGGAGCTTATGGCCTTTACATCATGGCCGTTAATCTCATAGGTCTGCCAATTAAAAGCCTTAAACTTTTCTCCAATCGGTGCGTCATTCATCACTTCACTCACTAAACCGTCAATCTGCAAACCATTCGCATCCACAAACAACACCAGATTATTCAGCTCATAATGCGCGCTGGTCATGGCCGCTTCCCAAATTTGACCTTCCTGAATCTCGCCGTCACCGCATAAGCAATAGATTCGCTGCTTCATTTGACTGCGTTTTGCATAAAGAGCCATTCCGTTTGCGATCGATAAGCCCTGTCCCAGTGAACCAGTTGTAGCATCGACACCGCGGGTCTTAGTCATTGACGGATGCCCCTGAAGTGTATCCCTGCCTTTGCGCAGCTGCTTCAGCGCTTCTGCCTCAAAATAACCGCGAAGGGCTAAAGCCGCATAATAAGCGGGGGCACAATGCCCTTTCGATAAGACAAAACGATCACGCTCAGCCCAATCCGGTTTTAAAGGATCGATTGCCATCACATCAAAATAGAGTACCGAAAGCAGTTCCGCGATTGAAAGTGAACCGCCCGGATGACCGCTTTGCGCCAGATAAATTGATTCCAATGCTAATCTTCTGATCTGTGCCGCTTTTTCATTCAGCATTTTATAGGGTTCCATTTGTTACCATCCTTTTTTGATACTTTTATTATAAATTAAAGCTTGGCAAGGAAAAGTTAACAAAAAGTTTTATTAATGTGTTCAAAACTAATTTATACATTCCTTTAAGCAAAAAAGCCTTGATGTCAAAGTTATTGGCATCAAAGCTTCTGCATATCATTAACAGATGATTATATTCAGCCGCTGACCTGCTTGTGTTTATCAGCCGAATGTTAATCATGTTTTATTTTACACGTTTTTATTCGGTTCTAACCGAATCGGTGATGACCAAATAATATAGAATTCATCACTTTTAATTGTAAATCCTCTTTAATGACGTACATAACGAAGGATTACGATTCCTTCTTCATAGATACAATCTTTTAACCTCAATTCAATGGTGAAATTATTACCCAGGAAAAGTGGTTTACCGCAGCCAAGAATCACCGGAATAATGCCGATGATATATTCATCAATTAAATCTTGTTTGATAAAAGGATCAATTGTTACACCGCCGCCATACAAATAGATATTGCGGCCTTTTTGCTTCTCATCAAGCACCTGGCTGCACAGCTCTTTACCTGCTGCATGCAATCCTTCACTTGCAGGTAACGGTTTTGAAGTCGCAATCCAAACCTCTTTGTCGTTGAATTCCAGATGCATTCCCTGTTCATAACAGCGCCGTCCCATAACCACCAGATCAATTTCTTTCAGATACTCTTCATGTGACCACTTTGACGCTGATTTAAGCTCATGAGTGCCGTCCCCATGAATCCATTGATAACCGCCATTTTCATCACAGATATAACCATCTAAGCTCATTGCCAAATTTAAGCTGATTTTGCCTTCCATATAATCACTCCTATTCATTATCGATAGTATAACAAAATAAGGTTTCGATATACATGACCGTCACAAATATAACAAAAAGCCGCAGGCATCCAGATTCACTGAACACTTGCAGCATTTGTTAATTATTGAGTTATTTAGTTAAACCGTATTCCGCAGCCGCGTGACCGCCAAGATAACCAGAAACAAAGGTCCAAGACTGAGCCTGTCCACCCCAAGGTGTATATGGTTTACCTTCGATATTTTCAACACCCATTGAATCTGTACCTACCGCAAACAGATTTTCAATCGGTGTACCGTCAGCACGAAGAACATTCATGTTGACATCCACATCAAGTCCGCCAACCGTACCATAGGTATAGCCGGAACAAATTACGGCATAATATGTTGTTTCATTACCGCCTAAGGTCGCTGATAAAACGGCTTCATCACAACCGATCTGCGCCGCTAAATCACTGATTGATGATGCCTTCAGCACATTGTTGTACTGCATGCCAACTTCAAGTATTGTGTCCAGATCAGCAATCGGCGTACCTACGGTAAAGCTGCCGCCCTGTCCCATAAACATCGATGTAGCACTTGCAAAATTTTCGCTGAAGCCTACAGTTTTAAACTCATTGATTTGATCTTCAGTATAAACATTATAATATTTATAGCCTGGAATCATCGCTTCCGTTAAGGTTGGATCTAAGTCCTCACCATGAATGGTTACGGCTTTTTCACCTTTCACTAAAGCTAAAGCAGATAATACAGCCTTCTGATCAGCACTTAAATCATCATTCTTAATCATATTCGGCACTTGAAGAATATGAATCATCGGTGCTACTGCCATCATGTAAGTTGTACCGCCGGCAGTCTGCCCCATCTTAATACCAGCACCGTCATTGATCGTAGCTGCAACCGTATTAGGCATCGTACCCCAGTTTTCCTCAACCATCTTTGCATCACCGATATAACCGCCGGTTGCCAGAATTACAGAATCACCATAGATTTCATAAGTCGTACCGTCATAACCAACAGCTTTTACACCGACAATCTTATCACCGTCATAAAGCAATTCTTCTGCCGTTGTTTCAAGCTGATAACCATTTTTATCGTTCAATGCCGCGGCTTTTTCCATGGCCCGGTCAAATTGATTGGTCTTTTGCGGACCAAAGATATTAGCCTTGCCATCCTCACCAACATAACGCGTCCAGAACTGTGACCACTCCGGTTTCGCAAAGCTCATGATCATACCGGCAAATTCAAAGCCAAAGTTCTCCATATAATAATCAAGATAAGTACCGCTGTTATAAACAGCTTCATGAATAATATCCGCTTTCGCGTCACTTTCAACATAGTCGATCCATGTGTTATAAACATCGTCTGGATTAGCGAAAGTTACATCCTCATAAACCGCTGATTTTGAATTAATAACCATCGGCCCGGTAGTAGTTGCTGACTGACCGCCAAGTTTTGCTGCTTTTTCAATACCGAATACATTCGCACCCGTATCCGCTGCCGCACAATAAGATAAAATACCGGAACCGCCAAGACCGACAACAATAACGTCATAGCCTTCCAGCTTAACTGTATCACTTTTCTTTTCGACAGCCTTCTGCCATTGGGCAGGATCACCGCCAGCTAACACGATTGCCTGGGATACTAAATCACGGATCGCATTGGATGTCGTTGTAGCACCGCTGATTGTATCAGTTGCCAGACTTTGATTTTCAATCAGACGATCAATCATAAGATCAAAAGCAGTCTGGGCAATTTCACCAGTCTCTGATTCATGCTCCTCAGTAATCGTAATCGCACTGATCTTATTATCCTTGATTGTCACATCAGCACTGATCATGCCAGTCCAGCTGTAACCCGTACTCTTCACTGAATATGTACCATCATTCAACGCTGTTTGTTCACTGACAACACCCATTGCCTGATCCAAGGCTTGTTTTAAAGCCGCCTTAACCGCATTACTAGTCATCGTTGCGCCAGACACACCATCAATCTCACTATTTTGTGCTGTCTTGATTTGTTCAATCAGAGTTTCCAAAGCAGCACCGCCGATGTTTGGTGTTTCATCACTGCCTTCAATCGTTACCTCGGTAATGCTATCAGCATCTGTTGTAACCGTAACACTTACCGTTCCGCCGAACCCCTGTGCTTCGCCGGTATAAGTTCCCGGTGTATAAATACCCTCGGCATTTTCCTTTGTACACGCGCTCAGTGACAATGCCATCATTGCCGACATGAGCAGACATAAAACTTTTTTCATCCTTAATCCTCCTGTTACCATTTAAGGATAAACCTTACAACTGTTTTAAGGTCAAGAGTGATTGTTAATGTATTAGCATTTACTTCTTTTTCAGCGGCAAGAAAAATTCAAAATAATTCTTATCTTCTTCAACATAGTTCATATACAGAGCAATGCCATAAAAATCACCGGCTGCCTCATATCCATGTTCATCAGCATAGGCCAGCAAAGGCTGAAACACTGTTGATGAAAAGGTTGATGTCTCCAATATCTGATGGGCCAGCGGTGCTTTCAGTGTGATCTTGTGATTTTCGATTTCATGAATTGGACAATGCGTTTCTGCCCATTCCTTTTTGAGAAAAACGCCATATTGAAAATCAAAAGCATGAGTGGGTTCAAGAACACGCTTTAATGATATCTTAAAGCCCTGACGGATATGCGGCGCCTTTTTCTGAAATTCAAGCAATTCATCGCCATCCTCTGACTCAAGCCCCAGACCGCTGCCCTTTTTCAAGACTCCATAAAATTCCTTATCCTGCTCATCAATCCAGCATTCCCCTGAGTGTTTCAGCGCCGTCTCTATCGAATCCGCATACTCCTTTAGTTCAACCTTTAACAGCTGAAGCTGAGCAATCTGCTGATCAACCTCATCGATGCGCCGATCAAAAACTGACTGTACCGCTTCATCTTGATATTCCTTAAATAAAGAGCGAATCTCTTTTAAAGAAAAGCCCATTGAGCGGTATAATGCCGTCTGCATTAATATTTTATTATCACGCATCGAAAATTCACGATACTGATTCTGTTCATTCCGCTGCGCTTCTACCAATCCCATCTCTTCATAGTGACGCAGTGTCTGCGGTGAAACGCCCATTGCCTTAGCCATCTGTCCTACCGTATATCGTTTCATAGCTGATCCTCCATTTACCTTATTATAACAAATCTTTAATCAATACTAAAATAAATGAATACGCCATTTAGGATAAAGAAAAACACAGGAAGAAGCATCCTGTGTTTAATCATCATTTACTAAATTAGTTGCCTTTATATGATTTTTCAAGAATATCAATCATATCCTCGATCATTGGCAGACGCGGATTTGCCGGTGAGCACTGATCTTCATAAGCAAGCAGAGCAATTCTTCTTTCTCTATCTTTCCAATCTTTTTCATCAATACCCTGGTCAGCAAAATTCATTTTGATACCGCATGCCTTACCTAAATCAGCGCAAGCTTTCGCGTAAGATGCGACACCCTCTTCAACAGTGGATGCAGGCAGACCGAGCATTTGAGCGATTTCTGCATATCTTTCATCAGCACGATAGTAATTGTACTTCGGCCATAAGCTGTTTTTCTGCGGTTTTGTACCATTGTAGCGGATTACATGCGGCAGCAGAATCGCATTGGCACGGCCATGCGGAACATGGAATTCAGCACCGATCTTATGAGCGATGGAGTGGTTAACACCCAGGAACGCGTTGGCAAATGCCATACCTGCGATACAAGAAGCATTATGCATCTTTTCACGTGCTTCTGGATCATTAGCCCCATTATTTACTGCGCGCAGCAGATATTTGAACACGATCTTAATTGCCTGTAAGCATAAACCATCTGTATAATCATTAGCCAATGTAGAAACATAAGCCTCAGTAGCATGAGTTAATACGTCCATACCGGTATCAGCCGTAATTGAACGCGGCAGATTCATTGTCAGAGCTGGGTCAACAATCGCGATTGTTGGTGTCAGTGAGTAATCAGCCAGCGGATATTTCTTGTTGGCGATCTTATCAGAGATAACCGCAAATGGTGTTACTTCTGAACCTGTACCAGAGGTTGTTGGGATACAAACCAGTTTTGATTTCTTGCCTAATTCCGGATAACGGAAGGCACGTTTACGGATATCGATGAATTTTTGTTTCAGATCATCGAAGTTAACTTCAGGATTTTCATAGAACAGCCACATACCCTTAGCAGCATCCATACATGAACCGCCGCCTAATGCGATAATCGTATCCGGCTGGAAGGCTCTCATGATTTCAACACCGCGCTGTACTGTTGCGATTGATGGATCTGGCTCAACATCGCAGAATAATTGATATTGAACTTTATTACGGCGCAGGTTCAGCTGATCAGTGACCTTATTTACATAACCTAAATCAACCATTGAACGGTCAGTAACAATATAGACACGTTCCATTTCTCTCATTTGTCTCAAATACTCAATTGAATCTCTTTCGAAATAAATCTTAGAAGGTACTTTGAACCATTGCATATTGTTTTTACGTCTCCCCAGTTTCTTGATATTGATCAGGTTAATGGCACTTACGTTGTTGCCAACCGAGTTATGTCCATAAGATCCGCAGCCAAGTGTTAATGATGGGAGGAAGGCGTTGTATACATTACCGATACCGCCGAAAGTAGACGGTGAATTCCAGATAATACGGATTGCTTTCATACGTTTGCCGAATTCTTTCGCAATCGCATCATCAGATGTATGGATTGCAGCTGAATGTCCCAGACCGTTAAACTCAACCATCTGCTCAGCCATCTTCATACCTTCTTCAGTAGTTGTTGATTTCAATACTGCTAATACCGGTGATAACTTCTCACGAGTCAGCGGTTCATTAGGACCTACTTCTTTACATTCTGCTAAGATAATGACGGTATTTTCAGGAACCTTGAAGCCCGCTTGTTCCGCAATCCATTTTGCAGATTTACCAACCTGATTCGGATTCATTTTAGCTTTATCAACATCTGCTGAATAAGCTGTTACACCGAAGATATATTTTTCAAGCAATTCTTTTTCTTTCTTATTAGCCATGTAAACTCCGAAAGTTTTCATTTCCTTCAGGAATTCATCATAGATTTCTTTATCGATTATGGCAGCCGATTCAGAAGCACAGATCATACCATTGTCAAAGGCCTTTGATAACACGATATCATTAGCAGCCTGACGGATATTACATGATTTTTCTACATAAGCAGGTACGTTGCCGGCACCAACACCTAATGCTGGTTTACCGCATGAGTAAGCAGCTTTAACCATTGCGTTGCCGCCAGTTGCCAAGATTGTAGAAATACCTGGATGATTCATTAAAGCGTTTGTACCTTCCATTGAAGGTTTTTCAATCCACTGAATGCAGTTCTTAGGAGCACCCGCCGCAACAGCTGCATCATAGACAACCTTTGCTGCTTGAATTGAACATTTAACAGCAGATGGGTGGAAGCTGAACACGATTGGATTTCTTGTCTTCAAACAGATTAAGCTTTTGAAGATTGCTGTTGAGGTTGGGTTGGTTGTCGGTACGATACCGCAGACAACACCTACCGGTTCCGCTACTTCAGTAATGCCGGTAACATCATTTTCAGAAATGATGCCTACTGTTTTGGTATGACGCATATTGTTGACAACATGCTCACAGGCGAATAAATTCTTTGTTGCCTTATCTTCAAACACACCACGGCCGGTTTCTTCGATTGCGGCCAATGCCAGCACACCATGCTGATCCAGTGCAGCAACTGATGCCTTCGCTACGATATAATCAACTTGATCTTGATCCAGCAGCATGAATTCATCGAGTGCCTTCAAACCGTTCTCTACTAAACGATTTACTTCAGCAACTGCCGGGCTGACAGCTTGAACATTTTCTACTTCTTTTTGTTTTTCGTTTGCCATATTTTTTCCTCCAAACCTTATTGTGATTTCTTTCACACACATAGGTTAACACAAGAAAATGACGTTTGCAAGCACTTTTGTTAACAAATTCACATTTATTTTAATGTAACCGTTATCAATTTTACAATTCATCAAAAAGCCTGATATGAAAGCCTTTTCTTAATGTTCGAGAGGATTTTGTGAAAAAATTACGCAGCTGTTTGTGAAGCTTTTTCATTGCTTTGCCTTGCTTTCAGCCCCTAGTGGAAAAGCGCGTCTTAAAAGTCAAAATGTAAGTGTTATCATAAACTAATTCAACGTTATGAAACCGATCTTTTTCACAAACTTCATAAAAAAAGCTATGCGGCATGCATAACTTGGTTTTAATTTCTACAACCCCAATAAATGGGTGGCAATCTGGAAATACACGATCAAGGACAATGCATCAACGATTGTCGTAATGAATGGGCTGGCCATAACGGCAGGGTCAAAACCTACTTTTTTAGCCAAGATCGGCAAGGTACAGCCGATGAGCTTCGCCATGATTACGGTAATCACTAAAGTCAGGCATACAACTAACGCAACACTCATGCCTACCTGATCGATCAGCATCAGCTTGACAAAGTTAGCCGCAGCCAGTGTGCCGCCGCATAAAAGCGCCACTCGCAGTTCCTTCCAGATGATGCCAAACACATCACTGTATTCAATTTCACCTAACGATAATCCACGGATTACAGTAACACTGGCTTGTCCGCCGGCATTGCCGCCCGTATCCATCAGCATCGGTATAAATAAGGTCAGCACTGTACAGACACTGAGCGCGTCTTCAAAGCTTTTGATTACCTGACCGGTAAAGGTTGCCGACACCATCAGCAGCAACAGCCATGGGATACGTTTTTTATAAGTTTCAAAAATGCCAGTATACATATAAGGTTTATCAGACGGCATGATGGCAGCCATCTTTTCAATATCCTCTGTCGTTTCTTCATCAATAATATCAACGATATCATCGACTGTGATAATCCCAACCATCCGATTTTCATTATCAACTACCGGCATTGCGGTAAAGTCATACTTTTTAAATTGCGCGGCAACCTCTTCCTGATCCATCAGCGTATGAATGGCAATAACGTTCTCATGCATAATATCACCGATTGTCTGATCTGGACGGCTCAATAAGAGGTAGCGCAAAGCCGCTGTGCCTAAAAGCTTGCGTTCATGATCCAGCACATAACAAATATTGATTGTTTCACTGTCCAATCCCTTGCGGCGGATACGCTCAATAGCCTGCGCGACCGTCAGACTCTCCTTCAGATCAATATATTCAACGGTCATGATACTGCCTGCCGAATATTCAGGATAACGCAATAAATGATTAATATCCCTTCGCGTTTCCGCACTGGCATTGGTCAGCAGCTTTTTCACGATATTTGCCGGCATTTCCTCCAAAAAATCAGTGGCATCATCAGCCATCAGATTATCGATAATCGTTGCCGCTTCACGGTCACTTAAGGATGTAATAATAAACTGCTGACTGGCTACCTCTAAATATGAAAATACATCGGCGGCCGCATCTTTAGGCAAAATGCGAAACAGCTTCAGCATTTCCTCATCTTCAAGCTCATCCAAGATTTCCGCAATATCGGCTATATTCATCTCCGAGAGATATTTTCTCAACTGTTTAAACTGCTTTGCTTCTAATAATTTTTTGATTTCTTCCATAATCTTCTCCTTCCAATCGTGGAATCATGTTCCTGACTCGCTCATAACCATCGTTTTGACTATCCGGACTCATAAAACCACCACCTTTCAGAGAATAAATTGTCATCAAATCATTTCTGACACAACTTTAAATCCTATTTAATTATACCACACAAAGGCAGCCTTGAATGAAAAAACAGCCAGATGTCTGACTGTCTTAAGTTATCGTTATAATGTCATTTCAATAACCTTTTCATTAGGGTTATTGAATACCTTCATATATAATAAGGGCTTGCCGTTCTTGCTGGTAATCACGTTCTCCACAAGAATAATCGGCGTATTAATTTTAAGCTTAAGAAGATGCGCATACTGCGGCGGTACAATGATCGGCACAAAGGTCTGTGACAAGCTGCCATGCGCAATGTATGAATTAAAATCAAGCAGCTTTTTAAAATTACCCAGATCCTCATCAGGAATGCTTAAACGCGGAAAATAGATTTCCTCAATCGATTGAGGACGTTCCTCAAACATTGCCACCCGAACAATTCTTAAAACCGATTCCTCTGATGAGATAAATAAACGATCCTGGACATCTTTGGAAGAGGTCGCCTTGATATCAAAATATAGAATCTTATACTTGATCGGCCGCTCTTCCGCAAAAGGGTCTACTGAAGTATTGCGCTTATGCAGTCTTTCATCCGCTACAAAGGTGCCTTTATTGGAATCCCGGTACAAATAACCCTCATCAACCAATTCATTTACAGCCTTGCGTACGGTCATGCGGCTCGCGTTATATTTAACTGCAAGATCGCGTTCACTGAGAATTGGCGCATTGGCGCTAAGCTGCTGTATCTCTTCAATCATCTGATCTTTTATCTGCAGATAAATGGGTGCTGCCACAAGTATCACTCCTTTTGCTTTCTCCCATAATTATATGGTATAGTCCACAAAAAAACAAGACTCTAATCTTTTTTCATGAATGCGAAAGGAATCCATGGCTGAATATAATCCAGCAGCATTGACTCATTATCAGGAATTCTGCCCACCACATTGCGGCGTCCGTCATTTGGCATATCTTTTAAGATAATCTGCAGTTCACCTTTATACCGTGAATAGTTATCATTAATGACAATTACATCACCGCGTTTTAAATCACGGGTATTAGCCGCTGGCACACTTTCCGCCGCATAAGTAACTCTTGGCATTGTAGAACGTGCCATATATTCACTCATATCACCGCGGACAAAATGCTCATGTTCATAAATAACCTTATATTCGGTCGGATTCAATTTCTTTTCAAAGTCGATACTGAAGGTCAGCAGGGCTGGATCAATCATTGAACAAATACGCAGCTCCTCTTCACTGGCAAAAGCGTTGGCAATGATTACATCATCCACCTGACGCGTCGCAAACAGATGCCGTACCTGCACATCAATCGGCAGCTCACGATGCATTTCCAAAGTACATAAGCCTTCATTTACCGGCCAAGGGCCAAACGTATCACGCTTCTGTGAAGAAACAAAAGCCGCAATTTTCAATCCCTGCTTCTTAATATCTTCATTGCAGTGATTGAAATGTTTCAGCGATAGTCCGGTATACTTCTGCGGATAAAAATTGTGACATGTAATTAAACCATCTTTATTCGGATAATGACTCATAATATTAGCAATATAACCATTACCAAAGCTGGCATTGATTTCTATCTTCAACCGCTCTTTATTATAGCTCATCAAGCTTTCCTTTAAACCATCAAAGCCCTCATCAAGACGGATACCATCTACATTTAATGCTGTGAAAAACGATAAATCTTTATAAGTAATACCCAAGCGTTCAAAGACAAACGGCGCTACATCTAAAATAACTTCCATACCATGTTCATGAGCAGCAGCGATCATTTTTGAATATTCTTCAATAATCTCTTCACGGCTGCGTTCCCCCACACTAAGCAGACAGCTGAAAATGCGTTTAAAGCCGTAGCGGGCTGCCAAACTGATATACTCTTGAATTTCTTCCATTGATGAATGTTCAGGATAAACTGAAATTCCTAATCTTGCCATAGTTGTTCCTCCTAGTAAAAATGAGAATGCTCCCATTCTCATTCCTGTATCATTTTTTCAATCGCATCCAGCATGAGATTCATTTTCTTTTTACTGGAACGTTTATATAATTTTGACATAATTGAATAATTCAGACTTTTACTCTTTGATTCTGAGAAAAAATCTTCCTTATACGTCACCTCAAATTGCTGATTATCTAAAGGCTCTAAATCATAAGATAATTGATTGATTCCCTGGGCACTTTCAAAGCTGGCGGCATAATGATTCTCTTCAAACCGGTCAATACTGACGCTCACCGTTCCCTCATTGCCAAAACTGTTGCGCAGCTTTTTCTGATAAGTAAGACCGCTCTTCAATACATCGCTGGTATACTCTGCCTGCATGGCAGCATTATAATCACTTAGCAAAGAGTCTGTCAAAACCTTAAAATAGGCCTTAATATCTCCATGTACGATTCGTTTAACTTCCATCTTACTTTCCTCTTTTCCTATAAAGCATATAAGCTGAACCAACTACCAGAACTATTCCGCTTGTCATAAGTGAAGCAGAAAATTCTACAGTTGGTGATAACGCAATCAGCAAAAAGCCAAGACTTAATAAAAAGATTGTCCAGTTCTTCATTGTATCACCCTATTCCTCTGTTACTTGAAAATATAAAACAGAACCGATTTCCGTTGCCTTAATAATGCGTTTCGCAGCAGCAATCGCCTTTTCCTTATCTTCTATATTAACAGAAAACTTCATTTTAATCCCCTTTTTTTCTACAAATTTAAACTGACAGTCCTCACCCTCATATTTTTCCAGCTGTTCAATAATAAAATCTTGTTTAATTGGGCATGAAACACAAATCATCTTATTCACCCCTCTCTATTTCAAACGTTTATATACGTCGATAAATTCAGCAGCCAAGATTTTAAAACCCTCAGCGCTCATCAGCTGATCCTCAGCATGCAGCAGCAGCAAAGCAAAATCAATTTTTTCGCCGCCGGCTTCCTGCTGAATCAGTTTAGCATGCGCGTGATGTCCCTCAAGAAATAACTGATCGCCTTCATCCATCATCTTTTCAGCTTCATCAAAACGGCCTTCTTTAGCTTCCTGAATAGCGTTGATGAAGCAGCTGCGGGCACCGCCGACATTAGAGATAATCTGAAAACAAATTAATTCCAAACCTTCCATGACCTTTTCCTCCAAAAGCATGGGGGAAGGATTCCTTCCCCGCTGCTTAATTATTATTCTTTAATTTCAACCCGGTTAGCAATGATTACAAAGACAGACCAGATAGCAATACCGACAGCCAGATTGAATAATGCGAGCAGAGCCGCTGAGAAGCTGAAGCCAGTAGCGAACCAAGCATATAATACCGGCGGCATAACCCAAGGTACTTCTAAGAATACTGGCGGCACTAAGCCGATAGATGTTGCAACATAGGCAATGATAACCAATACCGTTGGTACTAATACCCAAGGAATCAGATAAACTGGATTTAAAACGATCGGCAGACCGAAGACAACCGGTTCGTTGATATTAAACAGACCCATCGGAGCACTTAATTTAGCAACCGCTCTTGTTTCTTCACGTTTAGAGAAAATGAAGATTGCGATAATTAAAGCAATTGTACAGCCAGCGCCGCCCATCCATGCATAAGCGTCAAATGAACCTCTAGTCCAGATATATTTTAATTCAGAAATAGACTGTGTAGCATTGTAAATGTTTGTGTTTTCAGCTAATGCTGTCTTGTAGATACCATCTAATACCGGTGCCAGCACGTTTGAGCCATGCAGACCGAAGAACCAGAAGATAGAAACACAAGCGGTAATGATAATAACTGAACCAAGACCCTGAGACATTGACAGGAATGGCATTTGAACATATTCAAGAATTAATGCATATAATGAAGTTCCAGCAAATTTATCTAATGCCCATGTAATCAAACCGATAGCGTACATTGCCGTAACACCTGGGATGATTGCAGCAAATGCCTTGCTGACAGCTGGCGGAACTTGTTCAGGCAGCTTAATAGTGATGTTTTTCTTCATCATCTTAGCGTAGATAATCGTAGCGATGAAACCAACGATCAATGCGGTAAACAGACCTTTCGCATCCAGATAACCAACAGCTAAGTTACCCCAAGCGCCGATTGTCGTACCGTCTTCCAAAGCCACAACGGTTGACTGAGGAGTAGCGATAATAAATGATGCAAATGAAATCAGACCACCGGCTAATGGGTTTGTATCATAAGCCTTTGATAACTGATAACCGATAGCGAATGCGAATACCATTGACAATGTAGCAAGCGTTCCCCACCAAACATTGCCGTTAATACCAATCAGCCATTGGAAAGCTTCTGTAATGCCGTTTAATTCAAATTTGGCAGGCAGATCTCTGACGATTGCATTCAGCAAAACAGCGATTGAACCAGCCATTGTAATCGGCATGATACTAATAAATGCGTCACGTATAGCGACGAGGTGTTTCTGTGAGCCGATTTTCGCAGCTACAGGAACAAACTTTTCTTCCATCCAAGATGTAAACATAGTTCTTTCTCCCTTTTATTTTTTATTTGTTTAATAATGCAAGTGCATCATCGAGCACTTTAGCTCCATTCATCATTCCATAAGCAGCCATATCGATAACCATTACCGGTTTTTCATGATTGACACGCTCATTCATTTTCTTCTCAAGATAACGAACCTGCGGGCCAAGCAATACGATATCAGCCTTGGCGGCATCTTCTTTAGACTGGGCATCTCCCACCGCCCAAATCTTGGCTTCAACTCCTTTGGATTGAGCGGCCTCATCCATTTTCTTAACCAGTGCGCTGGTTGACATGCCAGCCGAACATACCAGAAGTATATTTACCATGCTGTCTCCTCCTTTCTTGGTATAGCCCATTAGTTTTACTTGGTATATACCACCTGTTGACACTCTTATAATAACACACTATTTTTAAAATGCAAGGGGTTTCATTAAAAAACTTCATTTTTTCTATTTTTCTTTTAAATCCCTATAAAATAAGCAATTTATTAACTTTTTATAGACTTTTTTAACATTCTATATCTTCTTATTCCTTATATATAATCTTTTTTATGGTATAAACCATTAAAAATACATGGTATAAACCAACCTATACCACACCTATACCACTATACCAAAGTGCCGCAGGACGCATTTTGTAGACATTTAGCTCATAAATAAGAAAAAGACAGCTTAGCTGCCTTCAATTAAATAGGGCTTCAATAATTCCACAAAACCCGGTACTGTTTCAATCACATAATGAAAACCATCTTCCATCTGCTTACAAGATAATATCGTTAGCTTATTCTGTATCAGACGAATCATTTCCTGATTGTCATAAGGAATCCGCACGGTTAGCTGGCGATGATCTGCATAACAAATTTCATTGATCTTATCCATTAATTCATTCAGTCCCTGCGCCTTAGCAGCACTAATATAGATATGATTATCATAATTTGCTTTAAACTCACAGAGATCGCATTTATTATGAACATAAATAATAGGCTTATCACCAGCTTTTAATTTTTCAAGGGTACTGTCCGTTACCTGCTTTTGTGCCTCACGCTGAGGACTTGACTCATCGATTACATGCAGGATTACATCCGCTTCCACAACTTCTTCAAGCGTTGACTGGAATGCCTTGATTAATTCATGAGGCAGATTGCTTACAAAGCCTACGGTATCAGAGAGTAAAAACTCATGATGCTGCCAATTCAGCGAACGCACTGTCGTATCTAAGGTTGCGAAGACCATATCCTTCACAAATACCTGCTTGTCTTGATCTGATTCGCAAAGCTCAAGCAGCGCGTTCATTAACGTTGATTTGCCGGCGTTGGTATAACCAGCCAGAGCGGCCATCGGCACGCCAGCTTTCTTACGGCGCCGGCGCATCGTATCACGATTATTAACAACGCTGTCCAGTTCACGCTTGCATGCCTGAATCCGTGTTTCCAGCTTACGGCGGTCAAGTTCAAGCTGCTTCTCACCCTCACCTTTATTGCGGGCACCGCCGACACCGCCCTGTCGCGAGAACTCCTGCACCGTCCGGATCAAATAAGGCAGCTGATGCTTCAAGGTTGCCAGTTCTACCTGCAGCCGAGCCTCCTTTGTCCGCGCTCTTGACGCGAAGATCTCCAAAATCAAATCCGTGCGGTCTAAAATGCGGATTTTGAATAAATCCTTTAATGTACGCATCTGTGACGGCGTAATATCACAGCTGATAATTAATGTATCAATCTTTGTTTCATGAATCAGTGTCTGCAGTTCAGCCAGCTTGCCGCTGCCAAATAAGGTAGACGGATGAGCGCTTCGCCTTGGCTGAACCATTGTCTCAATCACCTCATAACCGCAGGCTTCTGCAAGCGAACATGTCTCTTCAAAGCTTTCCTTAAAATCAGTCTGATTTTCAAATTGCAGACCAGCGATTATACAATACTTATTCATTCACTCACCTCGCTCTTAGTTTCTTCGCCTTTAACACCCTTATTCTTTAATTCTATACGCTTCTGCTTGATCCATACTGTGATGACTGGGAAATTCTGACGCTGAGCCATTTTATCAAGCAATGCCAAAGCCTTTCCCTTTTGCCCGGTCTGAATATTAATTTCAGCCCAGAGCATATCCTGCAGTGAAGCCGCATGATTGCTGTTCGGTGCGCTCAGCTGACGAATATGCTGCTGAGCAGCATCGTAATTCTTTGTATACAGATCATTCAGTACCTGGATAATTTTAAGAATCGGTTTCCACTGTGCCTCATCAACATGCTTTTCAAGCAGCGGCCAGCTTTCCGCTAATTGTTCACCAAAAGCATGTTCATCCTGCATCCATTTAGCAAACAGCATATTATGATGATAAAGAATCTGAAAATCAAGCGGCAAAACACTTGGGTCCATCTGCTTTAAACAGCTGACCGCTTCCTCAGCCTGAGCATTATTAATATAAGCAGCTACCAGATTCATCTGCATAGTCGTCAGAATTTCACGATTTTCAGGATAAGCCATCGCCCGCTTTTCCTCACGGATATAGCCTTCCACATCCAAATCAACATTCATCTGTTTCAAGCGTGCCAGTTCATCGCTCAGCATCTTCTGCCGACTCTTTTGCTGACGCTGTTTTTTAACTTTCATAACCGCAAATACAACTGCGGCGCCAAGTATAATTATCAATATATATTCCATACGTTCACTTCCTTTAGATGTTTACAAGTATATCATGCTTCAGCATCGCATGCAAAGAAGCCAATCAAGATATCATTTTTGATCAGCATCTTTAAGCCAGCCCTTCAGCATTTCTTTAAATTCTGCACTGCCATTTTCCAAAATTGCATCAACTACCAAATGCCGGCTCAGCGCATGAGCCTTCAGTTCATCATCCAAAAGCGGCCATAGTGCTGGCAGATCAAGCTTTGATACGGCATATATCTGTTTCAGAATTTCACTGTCACGGCGCTTTCTGGCTGCTGCTTTCGGCGGATAACCAATACCAAAAGGTTCACTAAATAAATTATTCAATGTATTCTGCAGATTAATCTCCCCTGCCCAGCCAAAATTAAGTCCTAATGGATAAGCAATAGCGTTGCCGTCATTAATTCTGCCAAACAAATATGCGTCAGATGGATTTTCTACATAACCGCACATCACACCGGGCAGACTATTGCAGGCAAGCATCATCCCCTGTCCTGATGAACATCCTGTAATTACAAAATCTACCGTTTTACTTACCAGCAGCATGCTGATCAACAAAGCAGTCTCTACATAACTCAATTCAATCTCTTCATCTTCATATACACCAAAATTAATAACCTCATGACCCTGATCCGTCACTGCTTTTACACAGCATTCATATAATAAATTATTTTTCACTTTTTGAGAGCTTCCCTGAATCACCGCAATCTTCATCGATGCCCGCCTCCTTTAAATCAAAACTAATTCATATAAGATACACCATTCAGGGCCATTATTCCCTATCCGCATATCCGCCTTACCGCATTCCTTAAAGCCATAACGTTCATACAAACGCATGGCTGGTTCATTATCCTCATAAACATCAAGTCTGACCGTTTTCACACCCTGCCGCTTTGCCTCTTCAATCGCCTTTTCAACCATCATGGAAGCCAGCCCTCTTCTTAAATAATCAGGATGCACACATAAAGTATGAACCACCAGCATTTCATCAGAAGAAACCTCTATATGCCAGTTTCCCTCGTTATATCCCGCTTCAGCTGCATGGTTTAAGATAAAGGATGCAGCAATCCTATTTTCATCGCGCACAACATATAAGGTATTGTTTTCAATACTATTCAGCGCGTCAATTTTTGCCGGATAAACATTGCTGATCCATCCCGGATAATTAATTGTTGCTTCCAGATACGTTGTTACCTGATAATAAAAATCACTCATTGCTTCTAAATCACTCATTACTGCCTTTTCAATTAACATACAAAATCCTCGCTTTTCTAAATACTATTATATCCTACCTATTGGGTAAAAGAAAAGGACAGCTTTTCAGCTATCCGTTCATATCGTTCGCTAATATATGATCTAAACCAACGAAATGGAATCATATTTAATTATTTTTGATAAATTCAAAATCATCAAATAATTTACCTTCATATTCTAACAATAATTCACCTTCATAACTATAAAATTTTAGGGTAATTTTAGCTTTCTGAGCCTTTTCTTCTCCCTCTTTCGTATACTTCACATATTTGCAAGTTGATGTTCTCTGCTTTCCTCCTAATTCATTAGAAACTCTATCAAATAATTCAGTACACTTATCCTGATTCAAGCTATCATCCCCTGTTGAATCAAAAGCATCAAATATATCCGAATAACTTGCCCGAAATTCATGAAAGGTTAAATCCGTCTGAATATCATTCGTTGCTATGCTGACAAGTAAAGCATAAATATCCTCTTGTTCCACACCATCCACTTTCTCAAATAGTATTGTTGGAGTTACTTTTACTTCATCCTGTATATTGGAACAAGCACAAAGCAAAAAAGAAATAACCATGATCGTGTACAAAAAATTTCTTCTCAACATTTGTCACCCTCCTTTACTAATACTATACTCTTAAACATTCTTTAATCATATAGATCTATGATATTATTTATAAATATTTTCCAGGGATCCTTGATAGCGATTACTTCCGTGACCCATTGTATAATGTAATAAATATTTTATTTACTCTTTTCACGCTATACCCTCTTTTTATTATTATATCTAATTCTATAATTCAGTACAAGTAACAACCTTTGTAACAGCAAGCATTTAGTGATCCATTTTTTACACAAATCCCTATTGTTTTATACCAAAAAAGAAAAGGACAGCTTTTCAGCTATCCTTTAACTTCTCAATTAGTCCTTAGCTAATTTAACCAGACGGTTATAACGTCTTTGTGCATCAGCCTTAGTCTTTTCAAACATCGCATGAGCAGTTTCTTCGCCCTTCAGCTTAGGCAGCTGGTTGTAACGAGTTTCTGACAGGATGAATTCAAAGAACTTATCGAAATCAGGTTCCTTAGAATCGATTGTCAATGGCTGTTCCTTGCGTGGGTCGAAACGGTACAGAGTTACATAACCGCATTCAACAGCTTTAGCCTGAGTCTTCTGGTGATTAGACAAGCCGCCCTTAATACCGTGTTCAACACATGGTGCATAAGCGATGATTAAAGATGGTCCGTCATAGCTTTCAGCTTCCTTGATTGCTTTAAGTGTTTGGTTCTTATTAGCACCCATAGAAATCTGAGCTACATAAACATGGCCATAAGCCATTGCAATCTGACCTAAATCCTTCTTAGCAGTTGCTTTACCGCCAGCTGCGAACTTAGCGATAGAAGAAGCCTGAGAAGATTTTGAAGACTGACCGCCAGTATTAGAGTAAACCTCAGTATCAAGAACCAGAACGTTAACGTTCATATCGTTTGCTAATACATGGTCTAAACCGCCGTATCCGATATCATATGCCCAGCCGTCGCCGCCGACGATCCAGATTGATTTAGATACTAAATCACGTTCGTAATCTAATAATTCCTTCACTGCATCAACCTTAGAAGCCTTAAGTGCAGCAACTAAAGCATCTTTAATTGCACGCTGTGCATCACGGTCATTATTTGCTTCAATATATTTATTGAATAATTCTTTTAATTCTGGTTCAACAGCATCCATGTTCTTTTCCATGATTTCAAGGATTCTGCCTTCTTTGTATGTCTGAGCAACAGCCATACCATAACCATATTCAGCATTATCTTCAAATAATGAGTTAGCCCAAGCAACACCATTGCCATCCTTATCATTAACAAATGGCGTTGAAGGTGTAGATGAACAGTAAATCATTGAACATCCAGTCGCATTAGCAACCATCATATCCTTACCGAATAATTGAGAAACCAGCTTGTAGTAAGGTGTTTCACCACAGCCTGGGCAAGCGCCTGAAATTTCAAAGTAAGGCATTGCGAACTGTGAACCCTTAACTGTATCAACCGGGAAGTATTCAGTCTTATATTCAGTACCCTTATACAGATAATCAGCAAGCGGAGCCTGATCAAGCTTAGCATTGATATCAACCATCTTCAATGCCTTGTTGCCGCCCTTACCTGGACATTCAACAACACACAGACCACAGCCTACGCAGTTATCCGGAGAAACCTGGATACGGTATTGCAGATTTTCTACACCCTTACCCATAGCTTTGATTGTCTTAAATTCCATTGGTGCGTTCTTGATTTCTTCTTCAGTCAGCAGGAACGGACGAATTGTAGCATGCGGACATACATATGAACAGAATCCGCATTGGATACAGCTTTCAGGATCCCAAGTAGGTACCTGTACAGCAATTGTACGTTTTTCAAGATAAGAAACATTGTTTCTGATTGAACCATCAAGTAAGTTGAACTTAGTGAATGCAGAAACTGGCAGATCATAGCCTTCAAGACCATTGATTGGAGCCACGTGTTCATCAAAATACTTATCGCCAGTTAATGCGCGGGTTGAATCATAAGTCAAGTCAGCCCATTCAGGTTTAACAGCAATTTCAACTAAACCATCTTTACCTGAATCGATAGCCTTGTAGTTCAGCTGTACGATTTCATCACCCTTCTTAGAGTAAGATTTCTTAGCAGCGCCCTTCATGTATTCAACAGCTTCAGCATATGGCATGATTTGTTCATTCAATGCGAAGAATGCAGATTGCAGAATAGTATTTGTTCTTCTGCCCATGCCGATTTCCTGAGCAATCTTAGTTGCGTCAATAATATAGAACTTAGCATTTTTCTTAGCTAATGTAGCTAACATGCGGTTTGGCAGATGCTCTTCAAGCTCTTCAGCAGTAAATGTAGTATTTAATAAGAAAGTACCGCCTTTTTTCAAATTAGCAGCCATGTCATATTTGAATACATAAGCATCTAATGAGCATGAAATAAAGTCTGCGTTATTGATATAGTAAGTTGAGTGAATTGGTGATTTACCAAAACGTAAGTGAGAACGTGTTACACCGCCGGCTTTCTTAGAGTCATAAGCAAAATAAGCCTGAGCGTATTGATCCGTGTTATCACCGATGATTTTGATAGCATTCTTATTGGCAGAAACTGTACCATCAGAACCTAAACCATAGAATAAGCAAGAAGTATAGTCACCGTCAGTATGGAAATCAGGATCAACTTCTAATGACAGATGGGTAACATCATCAACGATACCGATCGTGAATTCAGATTTAGGTGCTTCTTTAGTTAATTCATCAAATACAGCTTTGATTTGGTTAGGCTGAGTATCTTTAGAACCCATACCGTAACGGCCGCCGATGATTGTAAGATTCTTATCTTTTAATGCTTCAACAACATCAAGATACAGTGGATCACGTCCGCCTAATTCTTTTGTACGGTCTAATACAGCTACTTTCTTAACAGATGCAGGTAATACAGCTGTTAAGTATTTAACTGAGAATGGACGATACAGGTGAACCTTGATCATACCTACTTTTTCACCCTTAGCAGTTAATGCATCAATCGTTTCTTTGGCAGTTTCAGTAACTGAACCCATAGCGATGATGATGCGTTCTGCATCAGGTGCGCCATAATATGTAAATGGAGCATATTCACGACCTGTAACCTTAGAAATTTCAGCCATATATTCAGCTACGATATCAGGTATTTTGTTATAGTGCTCATTCTGAGCTTCTCTTCCCTGGAAGAAGATATCATCATTTTCAGCACCGCCGCGAGTTACCGGATTTGTATGCGGATTTAATGCTCTTGCGCGGAATTCTTCAAGCGCTTTGCGGTCTAATAAACGATCAAATACTTCATAATCCATTACTTCTACTTTCTGAATTTCATGAGAAGTACGGAAACCATCAAAGAAATGGATAAAAGGTACATGTCCCTTGATTGCTGACAAGTGAGCAACACCAGCCAGATCCATTGCTTCCTGTACAGAGTGAGATGCGATCATGCATACGCCAGTCTGACGGCATGCATAGATATCTTCATGATCACCAAAGATGTTTAATGCGCGGCTTGCGATAGCACGAGCTGCAACATGGATAACACCCGGCAGACATTCACCAACCATCTTGTAGATGTTTGGAACCATTAATAATAAACCTTGTGAAGCTGTGAAAGTCGTCGCCAATGTACCGCCCTGTAAAGCACCGTGTACTGCACCGGCTGCGCCGCCTTCAGACTGCATTTCTGTAACTTTTACAATTGAGTCCAGAATATTTCTACGCCCCTGTGATGCCCAAGCATCAACAACTTCAGCCATTGGTGAAGATGGGGTTATCGGATAGATTCCAGCTACTTCAGTAAACGCATAGGCGCAATGAGCCGCAGCAGTATTACCATCCATTGACATGAATTTCTTAGTCATAAATTTCCTCCTTGTTAATTTCTATTTCATTATAGAACTTTTATTCGCATTTTGAAAGGTTTTTGAACGACTTTATCGGTTTTTTTTACTTAATAATTCATAAAAATTCACAAATGATTTAGTGTTGAAAAATGTCGTCATTGTTTCTGAAACAAATTAAACTTTTGAAAAGGAATTCATTAACATTCATAAGTTTCAGTTGATAAGAATAAGGAAAAAGCAGACCTAAGCCTGCTTCAGAAAGTGTTTGATCATTTCCATAAATTTATTCTTTTTCGCATGATCCTGTGCGATTTCAAGCTTTTCCGGTGCCCGTTCAACAGCCAGTTCCATCATTCGCTGCTGAGAATCCAGCCGCTGCGCGCCTTCCGCCACTACCTTTTTCTTCAAATCACCATTTTGATCAACGACGCGTGCCTTCACATTATCCTGCAGCTGCAGATTGAGATATTCCCATATCTGCCGTTTCAGTCTTACATCCTTGATCGGCGCGGCAATCTCCACTCGTTTTTCAGTATTGCGGGTCATCATATCGGCACTGGCGATATATACCTGCGCGTCATCACCCTCACCAAACGCATAAATACGGCTGTGTTCCAAAAACCGACCGACGATGCTGGTAACGAGGATATTCTCAGTCTTCTTAGCAATGTTTGGCAGGATACAGCAGATGCCGCGGATAATCAGCCGAATCTTCACTCCCGCCGCTGATGCCTGAGCGAATTTATCGATGATCTCACGGTCGGTTAATGAATTAAACTTCATCGTAATCATACCGGGCTGCCCCATTTGAACTTTCATGATTTCCAAGTCGATTTTTTCTAATATCTGATTTTTTAACCCATTAGGAGCGACCAGCAATTCTTCATAATTGCCATTGAGATCTGACATTGCCATGTTATTGAAGAAATGCAATGCATCCCGGCCTATCCGCTCATCAGCCGTAATCAATGAGAAATCAGTATACATCTTAGCGGTATTCTCATTATAATTGCCGGTGCCAATCTGCGTAATTGTCTGCAAAGAGCCCTCGCTCATGCGGGTAATACAGGTAATCTTAGAATGTACCTTATAATCCTCAAAGCCATACATCACACGGCAGCCGCTTTCTTCAAGACTCTCTGCCCAGTTAATATTATTTTCCTCATCAAAACGTGCCCGCAGTTCCATCAAAACACTGACTTCCTTGCCATTTTCGGCAGCATCGCAAAGATATTTAATCAGCTTCGCCTTTTTAGCCAGCCGATAAATCGTAATTTTAATTGAAACCACACACGGATCATTGGCCGCTTCCTTAATCATACGGATATAATCATCCATGGATTCATAAGGGTAAGAAAGCAGCAGATCATGATCCAGCACCTGTTCAATCATCGGCCGGTTCGGATCGACATTCTGTGAAATCTGCGGCGTAAAAGGCGCATAATATAATTCATCAGGCAGCGCTGCGGCAAACAGATCCTTAAAGCTAAATACATAGGAACAATCTAATGGCGCTTTGCATTTGAATACTTTCTCTTTTGTTAAATGCAGCTTGTCCATTAAAAAATCAAGCAGCTGCTGATTAATATCATTCTGTACTTCAAGCCGTACCGGCGCCAGCCTTGTCCTTTTCTTTAAGATTTTCTTCATATAGAGACTGAAATCTTCATCCGCGTCAAAGCCTGATCCATCAATCACTAAATCAGCATTGCGGGTAACCGAGATTACCGTTTTGCCCAGCACGGTGTATTGTTTAAATATCTTAGCGGCATATTCCGCAATCACCTTTTCCAATAAGCAATAACGGCTGCCCTCCTGCGGCAGCAGCAAGATTCGGTTTACCGTTGTCGGCACTGGAATGATGCCATAGGTTGTTGTATTAGTAAGCTTATCTTTCAGCAGTACCGCCACATAAAGCAGCTTATTGATCAAATGCGGAAAAGGATGGTGGGGATCAATAATCTGCGGTGAGAGTACAGGTTCGATATAAGTGTTGAAATAATGATCGACAAACTTCTTTTCCGCCTTATCCAATTCTTTTAGATTAAGCCGCTGAATGCCGTATTGCTTCAGCCCTTCCTCCGCTTTAACAAAAGCCTTATCCCGGCGATGCAGCAAGCCTGCGCTGGCGGCATAAATAGCGGCAAGCTCTTCATTTGGCAGCATATTCTTTTTATTTTCTGTATGCTTATCTTTCAGCATCGACAGATCGGTAATACTGCCGACACGAATCATGAAAAATTCATCAAGATTACTGGTCGCAATCGAGATAAACTTCATGCGTTCCATTAACGGGACACATTCATCCTCAGCCTCTTCCAGCACCCGCTGATTGAATTTCAGCCAAGATAATTCCCGATTCTGTGTATAGCTGCTGTCATAGACAATCTGGCTCATACCCGCATCCCTCATTTTTCATTACCTTATGATATAAATAGCCTTCTCTGACACCGCTTGTTGAAACAATAACACTTTCAATGCCAAAGTTTTTCAATACCGTATATAAAACAACCATGCCGGGAATCAATGTATGAATGCGGTCAGGCGCAATCTGCAGAATCTTCTGAACGGTTGATTTACCATTATCCTTAAGCAGCTGCAGCATTTTCTTCACCTGCGCGGTTTCAAACTGACGGTTATTTTTCGGATAGCCGAAAATATCATTATATAAGGCTAATACCGCACGGGCTGTACCTCCGACACCAATTGCCTTTTGATAACGCTTCTTCGCAATTGCTGAGGTTTTGCTGCGTTCAAGATTCAAAATCACCTCATTGCGGATTTCTGTCTTTTCACCCTTACCCGGCAGAATTTTCTTTACAAAGCGGTTGTATGTATTTAAAGAACCAATCGGCATACTGAAGGATTCAAGCATCTCACCGTCCTGAAAAGACACCAGCTCCGTCGAACCGCCGCCGATATCGATTAATACACCCTCATCAAGATCAGTGAATAAAGTAGCACCGATAAAATCGAGCTTGGCTTCCTCTAAACCGCTGATTAAATCTACAAAAATACCAGTTCGGCGTTCAATTTCTTCCAGCACTTCATTCTTATTGGAAATCAATCGCAGAGATGCCGTTGAAAAGCAGTGACAGTCTGTAATCTCAAAATTATTCAGCAGTTCCCGATAAGCATTTAAAATTTCACAGATCTTATCGATCCCCTTATTAGATAACGCGCCGTCTTTAATATATGAAATAATGCCCGCCATCGTTTTTTTATTCGTCAGCAAACGGAACTTGCCATCCTCACATTTATAAATAGATAATCGAATCGTATTACTTCCTAAATCAATGATACCTGTAATCATAAGTGTTTCCTCCCTATTTATTCTATCAGACCTGCTGATAAAATATGTTAATTCTCTGTTAAGTTTAGTATACACCAAAATATTGAATAACGCTGTTTAAAGCAAGAAAAAACCATCTGGTTACCCAGATGGCGCATTCAATTATACAAAGCGTTCAATCAGCCACACGATACAGCCGCCAAACAGACAGGCAAAACATGAAGAGAGAATCAGCGGCAGATCATAGGCCGCCTCCAATGGAATCAATATGAGTGTTGATGCGATAATCAGACCCAGCAGCAATGAAATCGTTGTGGAATGATATTTTTCAAGCAGAAACTTGGTTGCTTTAGCAGACAGAATGATACCCAATAAGACACCCAATCCAATAAATGCCAAGGGTACTAATACAATCAGCTGAAAAGATAACACATTGGCTAAGAGTGATTTAAACAGATAATATTCGCCAATTATCAGCAGAACCATTGAACCGCTGATTCCCGGCAGCAGCATTGCCGCACCGCTGATCATACCGATGAGTATCAGCTTCAGGCAGTAGAAAACTGACAATGCCGGAAATTCAGGATTTATTTCGGCGGCAGCATCCGGTGCTAAAAACTTAATAAGGAATATAATGGCCATGCCGATGACTAACGGCAGCCATTGTACCTTTTCATTCTTGCTTTCACTTTTCCAGAAAACAGGAATACTGAAACCAACCAGGCCGACAAACCAAAACATTGTCTGAACTTGAAAATAGTCAAATAGAAAGGAAATGACCTTCGCAAAACCAACCAGGCCGATAGCAGCGCCGATCAGCACCTGAAGCAGAAACAGAATATCTGCCTTGCGGTCGGGATTATGCACCTTAAAGACGCCGCTGATGGCGGACATCATATGATCAAAGATGCCTAAGATAACCATCATCGTGCCGCCGCTGACACCGGGAATTACATTTGCTATACCTACGGCGATACCGCCAATTATATTTTTTATCATACTGTTCCTCCAGACATTCAATTACCGAATTCTCTAACTATGATAACGAACTGATAATCAAATTGCAATTCGATTTATGAGAGAATTGTTAAATTTCGGTTAAAAAACGTTTTTTTCATTCAACATGTGTTAGACTAATCAGCAAATCCCAGCATATATTATCTATATCTTTGTATTGATAGGAGTGATCGTATGGAAATCTGGATTCAACAGTTCATGAGTCAATTTGGCAACCTTGGCGTTTTTCTGCTGATCTTTATTGAAAATGTTTTTCCGCCTATTCCCTCAGAGCTGATTCTGACCTTCGGCGGCTTTATGACTGCCTCAACATCAATGAGCGTAGCTTCTGTGATAATTTTTGCGACCTTAGGCTCCCTTTTGGGTGCGCTGCTGCTTTATGCATTGGGATATCTTTTAGGCAGTGAACGGCTTAAGCCTTTGCTTGATCAATATGGCAGTATCATTCATTTAAGCTATGAGGATGTGCAGAAAGCATTAAAATGGTATTCCCGCTATGAAGGCAAAACCGTTTTTTTCTGCCGTATGGTACCATTGATTCGCTCTTTGATCTCCATTCCCGCCGGCATGGCTAAGATGTCAATATCCGCATTTATCTTGTTAACTACGCTGGGCAGTCTGATCTGGAATTCAGTTTTAGTCTTTGCCGGAGCGATGCTTGGTGAACATTGGGCAGATATCTTAACGATCATGGATACTTATTCTTGGATCACCTATGGACTGCTTTTTGTCGGACTCTTGGCGGTAATTATCCGCTGGATACGAAAAAAAGATTAAAGAGTGCAGTTGAAAAAATTCCTTCAAATAATTCAGCAGCTCACAATGAGCTACCCTTACTTATCATTGTATATTTTGATTAAAGGAAATATAATGAAATAAAATACTATGTCTGGGGCTATCCAATCGAAATAAATTGTAAGAATGAGGATTTACTTTTTATATAAGTTACTGGATACAGCCCACCGGCATTGTGAATTGCACATACGGCACAGTCAATGTAGATTTTAAAAACAACCGGAAGAAGGTAACACAAGATGAGCAAGCGGATTTTAGTCATTGAAGATAATACAGATATTAATACGATGTTAATAAATGCCCTGTCTAATGCTGACTATCAGGCACATGCCGCTTATACCGGCATTGATGGATTGAATAAACTGCAGCATACCCAATATGACTTGATTCTGCTTGATATAATGCTTCCTGACAAAAACGGTGATGAGCTTTTAAAAGAACTAAGGACTTTTTCAACATGTCCGGTCATCATCATATCCGCAAAAGATGCAGTCAGCATAAAAATCGACTTACTTAAATTAGGGGCAGATGATTATGTAACGAAACCCTTTGATCTTGATGAATTAATCGCAAGGGTGGAAACAAACATCCGCCGTTCTCAAAATACATATGATGTCCGTTTGCTAAAGTATAAAGATCTGACTCTTAATACTGAAACAAAGCGTACAGCAATTAATGAGATTGAAATAGATTTGACTGCTAAAGAATATTCAATCTTAGAATTACTTTTAACACATAACGGCAAAGTGTTCACAAAAGCAAATTTATATGAATCTATTTGGGGAGAAGATTATCTTGGTGACGATAACGCTGTCAAAGCACACATCAGCAATATTCGCAGCAAGCTTAAATCGGCAAATCCTCATGAGGAATATATTGAAACCGTTTGGGGCTTAGGATATCGGTTATATAAAGGCTGATTGATAATTATTTATACTTTCTTAAAATCTTAACCTTTTCTAAACCATTATCCTTTATTCTGTACCCATACAGAAAACAAGGAGGCCGTTGAATGGATGAATATGTTTTAAAAACCAGATCACTGACAAAAACCTACCGCAATACTGTTGCCTTGGATAATGTAACTATCACATTGAAGCCCGGCAGGATTTATGGACTCATCGGGCATAATGGGGCGGGAAAAACAACCTTTATGCGCCTTATCGCTGGCTTGACCTTTCCAACCAGCGGCGAAATAAATTTGTTTGGCTATACACAAGCCAAACATTTGCAGCATGCTCGGCAAAGAATCGGTTTTATGATAGAAGCACCTGCAATTAATACATCAATGAGTGCAAAAGAAAATGTACATCTGCATCGCATCATAAAAGGAATACCCAATGAGGAATTAGAACAGGAATTGCTTGCATTAGTCGGTCTGCAAAATACCGGCAAGAAAAAAGCCCGAAACTTTTCTTTAGGCATGAAACAGCGATTAGGTATCGCTCTTTCATTGATTGGAAGCCCGGAGCTATTGATTTTAGATGAGCCGATCAATGGACTTGATCCAGTCGGCATCGTAGATATGCGCAATCTCTTACAAACCCTATGCGCTGAGAAAAACATCACTATATTGCTGTCCAGTCATAATCTGTCACAGCTTTATCAAGTCGCTACCGATTATATCATCATCGATCACGGCAAAATTATTGAAACGATCACCCTGTCAGAGCTTGAGGAACAATGCAAACAGTATGTGCTGTTACGCACCAATCAGCCAGAATTATTGGTCAGCACATTGGAAAAAGAGTTACATACTCAAAATTATCTTGTAATGCCGGATAAATCCATACGTTTATTTGATTTTACAGATCGTATGGAGACGCTTGCCGCATTATTTCAACGCGAAAATATACTTATTACTAACTTATCAATTGAGGGTAATACATTAGAAAACTATTATATAAATTTAGTGGAAAGGAGCAGAAATGTTTAATCTAATTCGATGTGAAATGATAAAACTAAGCAAATCGCTGCCAATCAAAATCATGTTCTTGCTGATGGCTGCACTTTCCTTTGTATCTTCTATTTCAAGTTTTAACTATGTTGGCTCTGAACATGCCGAAGAATTAGAAATTGCCTTAACAGGCTTTGATGCTTTTTTTTCATCATTGCGTGACATGCCGACAATTACAGTAATCGGCATTCTTATAGTCGGCATATTGATATGCAATGATTTTGAAAATCGTACAATTCAAACTGAAATTGCAGCTGGACATAGCCGAACTGCCATCATGTTCAGCAAAATCCTCGCCTTTGGGATTGCCTATTGCTTAGTATTTTTGCCATATCCATTAGGACGCGCTGTTTTTCAAGGAATCTTTATACAATTTGGTACATCCATAACAGCAGATGTGATTTTCAAAATGCTTGTGGTATTTTTAACAATCATACTTAACGCGATGGCGATCAATGGCTTGACACTCTTTTTAGCATTTATTGTGCGAAAACCAATGATTGTTATGGGTGTAAGTTTTGTACTGATTGTGCTTGGCGGCAATGCGCTGATGTCAATTGGTGCTGCCAATTATGAAATAGGCCGCTTGCTCGCGAAAACACCACTAGGAGCATTTAAGGAACTGGCCCTGTGCGGATATGCTTCTATAAATTTATTACAATCGGCTTTCGTCAGTGTACTATGTATTATTGCCGTAATTGCAGTGACACATATTTTCTTCCGAAAAGCCGAATTAAAATGAGTGTGCGGCGATGAATAGCCTTATTGTATTGCTGGTCTTACTGCTGCTGATATCATTGCTGTATGTATTTATACTTTCCAAACAAATACGCAGAATACAGCGGCAGCTAGCCGAGCGCCGGGATAAAAACACAAATCAGCCGATTTCTTTAGAATTATTAAATACTGAATTATCCTTGCTGGCAGCGAATATTAATCAGTGTTTAGAAATAGGACAGCAAGCTGTATCAAACAGTATCCAAAAGGAAAACACACTTAGAGAAACAATTGCAAGTATCTCTCATGATTTACGCACACCGCTCACCGCGATCAAGGGGTATCTGCAATTGCTTGAACAGGATAATTTGACGGACGGGCAGATGGAAAAACTTGTAATCATCAAAAAACACGTTGATGAAATGGCATTGCTTACAGAGCACTTTTGGGAATATTCCTATTTTTCATTATGCCAACAAGATATACCTCTGAAACGAATAAATCTGGCAAACTTAACGGCTGAAAATCTGGCAAATTATGTTTCACAATTAGAAAATAAGGGTTTATCCGTAACATATAAACACGATAAGCCTCTATTTGTACGTGCTGATGAGAACTATACGACAAGAATCTTACAGAATCTGATACAAAATTGTATTACTCATTCTGTGGGCGATATCGAAATAGAATTAAAAAATATTGGGAATGTTGTAATACTGTCAGTTAAAAACCCTGTGCAAAAAGATATTGACTTGAATGTGCAGCATATCTTTGACAGATTCTATACCACTGATAAGTCGCGGGGAAAAGCTTCTGGTTTAGGCTTAACGGTTGTGAATCTGCTGATTACGAAAATGGGTGGCCGAGCGATTGCCAGTCTTGAAAATGCAATGCTGGAAATACAAATTGAATTTCTAGAGTGGGTGGATGATAAATAAAAATTATGGCATCCTATCTAGTGTGCCTTTGGATAATCCAGGAGCTCAAGGAATGAATTTTCCTCAACAACAGGAATCATTTTGATTTCGTTCCTGAAGGTGAAAAACTTTTAAAATTTCATCTTGCATTTTTATTTGAAATCTTATATACTATTAGCAGGGATTTTGTGTGCTCATTATCCCAAGCAGAAAATGATGAATCATTCATTGTTTTCACCCCATCTTTAGGAGGATGGTCAAGTGGTAAGACGACAGATTCTGGCTCTGTAATCGAGGGTTCGATCCCTTCTCCTCCTGCCAATTAAAAAATACGAACAAGTTCAGCAGAGCTTGTTCTTTTTTATAATTCATTTAATGATGATCATGATTCGACCGGCATGCCTGCGGCCATTTATTCAACAGTTGGTTCAGCCGTTCATCACTGCAGGCTTTCTCATAGCGGTCACCAAAATTACCGGCCATTAACTGACGGCGTCTTTTGCTTTTGGGATTGCTGATGATTTTCAGATACTCAAGATAGCTTTTTTCAGTACGGACATTTAAAGGCGGCCGGATGCCTTCACGTTCTATTAAATATGGACCTGATCGATGGCCCTCTTCAATAATTCCCTCTAACACAATAGTATGCCGCCATGTATTTTGATAAACACAGTCTTTACAGCTCTCAATCAGCGCTGACAGACATCGGTGAGTATCCCCGTTTTCACTAGCGATCACACTGCCATCCTGCAGCCGCTGCTCATCTACCTGAAATTCATACTTCATCGCCGACGGCCACTGAAACAAGATTTTGATGACCTCATGAAGCTGATGAAAGGTAAAATGAGCCGGAATGGTAAAGCGGCGCATCACGGTGGTCTGGTTTAAATCAAGGCTGACACGAAGCTGATAAGTACGCGTATTAATTAGATTTGTCTGGTTTAAATCATAGACTCTGTTTAATTGCCGAAGCATTCGCTTATAAGGCATGTCAATCACTTTGCCATAGGTCTGCGGCTGATGAGAGAGCAGCACTGATAATCTCGGCTGACAAACCATATTAGGTTCAAAGCATTTACAATAATGATTACGAATATCCTGACATAACGCATTGAGTTTAGAAACCAAGCTCATGCCGCTGCATGCCGCATAGCTGATTTTACCCTCGATATATCGTTCAACGATTTGTAAATCAATTCCCTCTTCCAGCAAGGCGGCCTTGATTGCCGTTAAAAAGAGCTGTTTTGGGTGCCGCATATCAGCATCTGACGGTCGATAAATTAATACTGGATAACGTGTAACATTATTCATTAAAACAAAAATACGGCGGCGGTCAATGGTAATCATATGAACGTGCCATGCATAAAAATCAATTTCATGTCCCTGATGGTGCTCAAGATCACCATCATTGATTTTCAGTTTATTCTGCATTGTCTTTGTACATTGTAGAAGCATCGCCGATCCTTTCCGCAGCCAATAACGTCTAAATAGCGGCTGCCGGTATAAAATATAGTATAAAACAAACAACGCCGCTTTTCAATTTCACACAAAAATGATATAGTAAATCACGTTCTTAGGAGGTAAGCCATGAAAAAGCATCTCAAACGCTGTATAACCTGTCTGCTGCTGACCGCATTGCTCTTTTTATCAGCGACTTTTTGTGTTGGTTATCGTCGTTATGTGTCAATTCGCAGTAATGAATCCATGACGCTTACCATCCAAGCTATACAGGATGACGCCTCCTATACACCGCTTAATGCAATCAGCAAAGATTTTATCAATGCGATTCTGGCTGTTGAAGACCCGCATTTTTACACTCATAAAGGCATTCGTATCGCTAAAATAGTTGAGGCCGTAATTACCGATATAATCCATCTGAATTATGTCATGGGCGGCTCTACAATAACCCAGCAGCTGGCTAAAAACCTATTTCTTGATCAGGATAAGAATTTATCTCGAAAAGTAGCAGAATTGTTCTTTGCACGCGATCTGGAGAGTGCATTGACCAAGGATGAAATTCTGACGCTTTATTTGAATATCATTTATTTCGGAGACGGCTATTACGGCATTCAAGACGCGGCGCAGGGCTATTTTCATAAAAACGCCGATGAATTAACACTAGATGAGGCAACATTGCTGGCCGGTCTTCCGCAAGCTCCGGCAGTGCTGCAGCTGTCTGATGGTTATGAGGCCGCCAGAAAGCGTCAGCTTGAGGTTCTTGACGCAATGCTTAAGCAAGCATTAATCACTCAAGAACAGGCCGATATAATCAGGTATCAGAGTGACACTTCTGAAATAAACACTTAAAATAGTTGATTGATTAGCGTATAATAATAGTGAGGTGATTTTATGTGGACACGTTCCGAATTAAAAGCACGCGCCAAAGCTTCAATTAAAGCGAATTACTGGCAGTGCCTGCTCGTTTGTATCGTCATCGCGGTACTGGCCGGCAATTTCATATCCGTCGAATATAACCTCGATTATCAGGAATTCACATTGAATTTAGGTTCAATGACTTCCTACTATAATCGGCCCCTGCTTTTTCTTTCTTTATTCTCAGCTTCTTTGCTGGGAATCCTTGGCATTATTTACAGCATTTTTATTATTAATCCATTAAATGTCGGTAAGGCCCGTTACTTCTTGGAAAACCGTGAAGAGCCTTCATCCATGGAAGCCCTGCTGTTTACATTCAGACAAAAGGATTACTTCAACATTGTGGCGATTATGTTTATGTGCAATCTGTATATCTTCCTATGGACCCTGCTGTTTATTATACCGGGTATTATTAAAAGCATTGAGTACAGTCAAATTTCATATATTCTTGCTGAAAATCCAGGACTTAATTCCCATCGGGTATTTCAAATGACACGGGAAATGACAATGGGTAATAAATGGGATATTTTCGTATTATACTTATCTTTCATTGGCTGGATGATTCTGTCTTCCTTCACCTGCGGCATTGTCGGTGTTGCTGTAATGCCTTATATGGAAGCTACCTATGCTGAGCTATATATTACCCTGCGTGATGAATACATTGATGCCGGATATGCCGGTTTTGATGAATTCTCAGGCTTTTACAGGTAACGCTTATGATCAGCAATCAATCTAAGGTCATGATTACCGGTGCCAGTGATGGTCTTGGTAAAGCATTGACGCTGGCGATTGCCAGCAAATATAGCTGCTCATTAGCAATCTGCGGCAGAAATGAAGCTAAGCTAAAGGAAACTGTACGTGCAGTCCATACCGTAAACCCATGTGTCAAGGTATTTGCGGCCTGCTTCGATGTTACTGATGATGAATGCTGTTATGCCTTCATCCGCAACGCTCAGGAAGCGCTTGGCGATATTGATATACTAATTAATAATGCCGGTGCTAATATAAAAAAAGATTTAGTAGAAAATATTGATTTGAATGATTTAAGATATATGCTTAATCTGAACTGTGTATCACCGCTGATCTTTATTCAAGGTGTACTTCCCCATATGAAGGAAGTCGGTGATGGACATATCATAAATATTCTTTCTTCAGTATGCAAGCATTCCATTGAAAACAGCGGCGCTTATTCTGCCAGTAAACACGCGATGGATATCCTGCATCAGATCTTATTAAAAGAAGTCCGAGAAAGTCATATCAAGGTTACTGGTATATATCCTGGTGGAATTAACACAAATTTCCGTACAAATGTCCGTGAAGATTACATGCATCCTAAAACAGTTGCCAACGCTATCCTTGCCGTATTAGAATGTGAGGATGATGCGGTTGTTCATGAACTTGTGCTGCGGCCTTTTGTTGAAAACAATTTTTAATTTTTAGGAGGCTCAACATGTTAAGATTTTCAATATGTGACAGCAATAAAGAAAATTTAGAAACACTCTATACAATGTTATTCGATGCTCTCACAGCTAATAAAACACCCTTTCTAATTACCAAATATGATAACTACAAAGAGGCGCTGAATCATTGTGACAACCATGTTGTCTATGATATTATCTTTATCGCCGTTGACGGTGAGGACAGTGAAGGAATGAAGCTGGCACGTTATATCCGCACCTATGACAGTCATTGCAAGATTGTGATAACTTCAGCGGTTAAGGACTATGCCTATGCTTCTTATGGAATACGTGCCTTTAATTATATTCTTCAGCCGTATAATGCGCAAGAAGTTAAAGCGCTGGCTGATGAATTATGTCATATTTTCCAAAAAATAGATGCCCGCTACATCACGCTGAATTCTAAGTTTGGTTATTATCGAATCAAACACAAGGATATCGTCTATGTGGAAAGCTTAAAACGGCAGGTATTCTTCCACTGCAAGGATGGCAGTGTCATATCAATTAATGATAAGCTGGATAATATCGAGAAGCAATTAGATGATCGAAGATTTCTGCGATGTCATAAAAGCTATTTAGTCAGTATGAATTATATTAATAAGCTGGAAAATCGGCATTTTACTTTAATCAGTAATATCACGATACCGATCCCAAAAGAATCTTTAAATAGTATTAAAAAACAATATGCTGATTATATTGAGAATTAAAAATTTTGAATTACTGAGAATGACAATCAAGGGATGTCATTCTTTTTTTATACAAGTAAAATAAAATCCCTTAAGTATTTAGCTTAAGGGATTAAGTTGCCAGCCAAGAATTCAAGAACGATCTGATTAAATATCTGATCCTGTTTAAACGCGCAGAAATGATCTGCCTTAGGGATGATTGCCAGCTTTGCATCAGGCAGTGAAGCGGCAATTTTTTGTGTATGTGCCTTTTTAATCATATCATGCTCACCCGCAATGACTAGTGCCGGACATTGAACGCGTGTCAAATCTTTAAATGACAGCTTAGGTTCCTTGACCATCAGTGCGAGCAGCTGCCGATTAAGCCCTTTAGCGAAAGCATATTCACGCAAAATTGACAGATATACACTAGTTTTCAGACCGCTTGGCATAATATTGGCCCCATTTAAAATAATGCGTTTAAATAATTGCGGCTGTTTCAACGCGGCCAGTAAAGCAATATTAGCTCCATCACTGAAGCCCAGCACATTCACCGGCGGCAGATTTAATGCCTCAATGGTCTTTATGACATCATCAGCCATCAGCGTTAAAGAAAGCGGCGCTGTACCTACATCACTTTTACCGTGAGCACGGCTGTCCATAAAAATACATTGATAATATTTTGTGAATAATGACTGCTGACGCTGAAAATAATGACTGTCTTCACCATTGCCATGGAGAAAAAGCAAGGGCTCACCCTCGCCTTCAATTTCCAGATACAGTCTGCATTGATTTACATAAATAATGGTTTCCATGCTTATTATTATACATCAAAGCCATTCATTGAATCACTCATTTTTATCTAAATTTCATCAGGATATCATTTGAGCGCCGATTTCATAATGCCATTCATTATCCGTTTTAACCGCCTTGCAATCAGCAAACCAATAAGCGCCTAAACCACTGCGCCATTTCTGTATTGTGAAAGTAAAATGGTTCTCATCGACAGTCTTAGCTTCAAGATTAAACAGCAGTCCTTTCTCAAAATATAGATTTTCATCATCAATAAGCCCTTCTTCTACAAGCTCATCATATGTTGCGGCCCGGGTATCAGTGCCCAGCATACTGCCGGCCATCCAGATTAACGCATCTTTTTCTGCTTCATCCAGATTGTCAGCCTTGCTTAAATCAAAAGCAATCATCTCAATCTTATCATTCAAGCCTGGATCAGTATCAAATAAATCCTGTATCACATCCAGATAGAAGCCAATCAGGTCATCTTCTTCTTTGACCACCTGAATTGATCCAATACATTGAATTGACATAGGATATGTTTCATTCACGGTTCCATTCGTGTCGATTAATACCTGCATTCCTTCCTTTAATGATTGAGTATCAAATTCACCGCCAACGTGTACTAAGCCATCCTTTCCCAGGATCATCATCTGATCATCTTTTATTTCCACAATTTTGCCCTCATACTGATAATGATCAATAGCATCAGGGCGGACAAGACTGCTGCAGCCGCATAACAGCATTAAGAGCATTGCACAGATAATTTTCATAAGCAGACCCTCCTTCTTTACTTTATTATGTCACTGAATGCCATGTTTTGCCAGCTTCCATTCTTAAGTTGCATTGATTGCACAATAACTTGCAAAGAAAAATGAGCTTTCGCTCATTAGTTTTTTAAACAAGATTGTACCGCAAAGCTGCCCAAGCCGGCATGACATGTAAGTACGGCAGGTAATTGTATAATTTTAAAACTCATATCAGTGCCAAACGCTTCTTTGGCCTTACTGAGAAAGGCTTCAACATTCTCCATGCCCTCAGCCTCCATGATATAAAATTCATGGGTTTCAGCATTTACGTTACGCTTTTTAAATTCTTCAATGATCATATCATAAATCTTGGAATCTGTTCTGGCCATTCCATATTTTTCAACGCAAGTACCATCTTCCTTTAAATAAAGCAGCGGCTTAATTTTAAGTAATGAAGCCATACCGGCAGCAACCGGTGAAATGCGGCCGCCTTTTTTCAGCTGCTCCAAATTCTTCGGATAAAGCATTGAATAAGTATCTTTGATTTTTGCCTTAAGCATTGTCAAAATATCATCCAGTGAACGTCCCGCATCCGCATAACGCTTCGCAGTCAATGCCATATCCAGCATTGGCGCGCCAACAGTCAGCGAATCAATCACATGTACATTTTTCATATCCAGATTTTTGGCGGTCATCAAGAAGCCCTGATAAGTGCCTGACAGATAAGAACTAATCGTTATAATTAGGATCGCATCATAATCAGCAGCCTTCCATTTCTTCATTAATTCTTCTACTCTGCCGATGTTAGGCTGAGAAGTTGTCGGCATCTCACCATTACGCAGCAAATCGGCAAACTGCTCGGCATTAATATCAATACCATCTGCATATTCAATCCCTTTATTCAGTACGCTGAGCGGTACAATTTCAATTCCGTATTTCTCTGAATCCTGAGGAATCAGTGTGGATGTAGTATCTGTAACTATCAAGAATTTAGACATAAATTTCCTCCGTTAAGTGAATTCATTATAACATGGTCAATCAAGAAGTCAATCATTTTTTGACTTTATTAATTATTTAGTCATTTTATTAAGAGGGCTTGTTCGTCTTCTAAATCACTTAATTTTATGGTACAATGTCTGCATAGAGGTGAGATTATGAGCAGTTCAGCATTAACAAAAAAAGAATTGGGTCATGCTTTAAAAGAATTGATGAACCTCATGCCCATGAATAAAATCACCGTCGCCATGGTATGCGAAAAATGCGATTTGAACCGTCAGACCTTTTATTATCACTTTCAGGATATTTACGAATGCCTTGGTTATATCTATCAAAGTGAAGTTATCGAAAAGCTTCCGGAATTTGATTCTTTAGAACAATGGCCGGATCACTTTTTGAAAATCTTGAAATATATTGAACAGAATAAGGTATTCTGTCTGAATACATTTAATTCATTAGGCCGCGATCATTTGGAGATGTTTCTTTCAGAAACCTCATTTGCGATGGTAGAGAACGGTATCCGTCAATTTGCTCATGATGTGAATATTGATCCGGACAGACTTAATTTTATTGTTAATTTTTATGCGATTGCATTCTCTGGTTTAATTATTCAATGGCTGACCCGCGGCTGCCGTGACAGCAGTGAAGAGTTGGCGGCTACCTTATCAACGATGCTGCAGGGAAGCTTTACTAACGCGATTGACAATCTTAGAAACCAATAAGCATAAAAGCATCAGTCTAAGGCTGATGCTTTTTTATGTGCGGGTATCCCTTAAAATTAAACTTCATGTGCCGAATATACAAATTTCCCTGAATCATATCTGAGAGCCATTGTCCCTTTACCTGATAATTCAAATGTAAATAATGAAAGTAAATACTTCCTTTAAAACTAAATTGACGCTCATCAAAAGTGCCGCCAAAAAAGGAAGCATTTGCGCTGCCGATATTCAGCACACCATTCAATGCCTGTTTCTCAATCATGAAAATCAGATAGCCGCTCCGCTTCCCCCGCGGTGTCTCAAACACCAGATCATAATCCTTATCCACATTATCACTTCCAATTTAATCATAAGCAAATTCATAGCTTCTGCCATAGACAGCCATTATTTCATGTCCGATAAACAGACAGAATACTCTATTTGTCTAGTTTTTCTTGTTTGATTGAGCTTCATAGCGGGTTTGTATCTGCATACAGCGAAGCATAAACCCGATGGCCCAGAAAGGAATGCAGAACAGCATGAGCATCGCATAGGGCATAGGCAGCAGCATCGGCAGCAAAACAATCAGCAGCAGCATGCCGAATAAAATGAAATTCCTGCCCAATGCATGATTATAACCGCAGATGTCTTCTACCTTTGGCAGCTCCTCAGCATTTGCCATATATTGAACTGGATATGAACAATGTGAAATCCTGATACCCAGAACAATCATCAGCAGCACTGATCCGATATAAATCAGCCACAGCATTATTTCTTAGTTGGCATACAGGCAGCAATACGGCCAGCCAAAACATTAAATGGCATTGTCTGCAGCCAAACTTTACCTGGGCCTGTCAAGGTTGCCAAAAATAATCCTTCGCCTGAAAACAGGACATTCTTGACCCCTTTAACTGTTTCAACACTGAAATCAACGCTTGGTTCGTAGGCTGCGATATAACCTTGATCCACCTTCAGCTTTTCACCAGGTTTTAATGTTTTTTCCATCACTTCACCATCGATTTCCAGAAAAGCTGTACCAGGGCCGCTGATTTTCTGTAAGATAAATCCTTCTCCGCCAAAGAAACCAGCACCCGCCCGTTTGTTAACAAACACTTCCAGGATGACGCTCTCCTCGGCAGCTAAAAACGCTGTTTTTTGTATGATTAATGATTCACCTTCACTTAGCTGAACAGGTAAGATATTTCCCGGGAAACTGGAGCCAAAGGTAATCTTACCGCCTTCCTTAAGACATGTATAGGTTGTCATAAATATCGATTCACCGCTGAATGCCCGTGCCAATCCTTTCATCAGGCCGCCGCGGGTATTGCTGTTCATCTCAAAGCAGTCATCCATCCAGCTCATGCCGCCGGACTCAGTATATACACTTTCATCCTTACCGAGAGTCAATTCCACAGCTGGCAGCTGATTGCCGATTATTTCATATTTCATTTTAATTCCTCCTGTCGTTTCTTATATTATATACGATAAAAATAAAAAGATAGCTGACATTTCTGTCATGCTACCTCTTTATGAAATTAAAAGGAGTTAATCAGCCAGTTTGAATAATTCATCAACGGGTGTCTCAAGAAATTTAGCAATCTTAAGAACAGTGAGCAATGAAGGATTGCCCTTGCCCGCTTCTAGCTGTGATATTGTTTCACGCCTTACACCGACACATTTTGCCAGTTCTTCCTGTGTCAGATGCGCCTCTTTACGTATTCTTTTTAAATTTGAGAACCATTTATCAGCCTGCATGACGAGCCTTGCTCTCCTTAACCAGCTTATCGATTCCCTTTGCAGTGGCAGGATGGCATTTTCCACAGCTGCCGTTGCAGCCTGAACAACCGCCGCCGCAGCTGCCATGGTCTTTAATCAATGAGCGAATTGCCATGATACAAGCCGCCAGAAGTATGAGACCTACAACGAGTGTACCCATAAGTTCACCTCTCTATCCTTTCAGATTAGAAAATCATATTACCAATCAGATTAATCAATAATGCGGCAATATAAGCGACACCACATTGGAAAGCAATGGTAATCCATGTCCACTTAGCACTGCCCATTTCTCTGCGAATAGCACCGATAGCAGCAAAGCATGGCGCGCATAACAGATTAAATACCATAAATGAATAGGCGGATACCGGTGTAAAAAGCTGCGAAATCTGTGTCCATATTTCAGTACCATTTTCAGCCACTTCCTCTAAGCCATACAGGACACCAAAGGTACCGACAATATTTTCTTTCGCTATCAAACCAGTAAAGGTTGCGACAGCTGCCCGCCAGTCACCCCAGCCAAGCGGCGCAAACAATGGAGCAATCACATTACCAATTGATGCCAAAATACTTTCATTTGCATCAACCATTTCAAATGACCAGCTGAAGCTCGACATAAACCATACGAGAATAGTTGCCAGCAGGATAATCGTACCTGCTTTTTTAATAAAGGCTTTAGCACGATCCCACATATGGATAAACAAGCCCTTGACACTAGGCCAGTGATAGGCCGGCAGCTCCATGACAAATGGCGCTGGATCACCGCCGAAATATTTAGTTTTCTTTAACAGAATCCCGCAGACTATTACTGATGCCAGACCGATAAAATACATACTTGCAGATACCCAGGCAGCATCGTTAAATAAGGCACCGGCAAAGAGTCCAAAGATTGGCAGCTTTGCTGAACAAGGAATAAAGGTTGTCAGCATAATTGTCATTTTGCGGTCCTTTTCATCCTCTATTGTACGGCTTGCCATGATTCCCGGCACCCCGCAGCCTGTTGAAATCAGCATTGGAATAAAGCTTTTTCCAGATAACCCAAATTTGCGGAAAATTCGATCCATGATGAAGGCAACACGGGCCATATAACCGCAGTCTTCAAGAATTGAAAGCAGGAAAAACAGTACCATGATTTGAGGGACAAAGCCGAGTACAGCGCCGACACCGGCAATGATGCCATCTTGAATCAGACTGGTTAGCCATGGCGCGACATTTAATGATGTCAGCAGTGAATCAGCCGCATTGGGGATTATTTCACCAAACAATACATCGTTGACCCAATCGGTACCCATCGTACCGATCGTACTCATAGCAATATAATATACCGCCCACATTACTAAAGCAAAAATAGGCAGGGCCAGCCAGCGATTGGTAAGGACACGGTCAATTTTATCCGATATGGTCAGTGCCTCATGGTCATGACGAATCATGATTTGATCACGGATTTTAGCAATATACTCATAGCGCGCATTGGTTACAATACTTTCCGCGTCATCATCGTATTCCTGTTCGATTACTTCACGGGCTTTTTTTACAGATGCTTTATCATTTTCACTCAACGTTATATCCTTAAGACTTTCCTGATCATCCTCTAACAGCTTAACAGCATACCAGCGTGAGGATGTTTTATCAGCCTTATCACTTAATAGCTTTTCACACTCAAGCACCTTTTCTTTAAGCAAACCGGTATAAATTTCAACCGGCTGATAGGCTGAAGCATGTTCAGCCAATGAAAGCGCCTTTTCAATCATCCCATCAATGCCATTTGACTTTAACGCGGATATTTCACAAACCGGGCAGCCTAGACTTTTCGATAATTCATCAGCATGCAGCACATCTTTGCGTTCTTCGATGATATCAATCATATTTAATGCAATGACTGTCGGTATCCCTGTTTCAAGTAACTGGGTAGTCAGATATAGATTTCTTTCAAGATTAGTAGCATCAACCAAATTAATGATGACATCTGGTTTTTCCTGCATCAGAAAGTTTCTTGCGACTACCTCTTCCAAAGTATAAGGCGATAATGAATAGATGCCTGGTAAATCGATAACAGTAACATCTTTATGTCCCTTCAATTTACCTTCTTTTTTTTCAACCGTAACCCCTGGCCAGTTGCCGACATATTGACTGCTGCCAGTCAGCGCGTTAAATAATGTTGTCTTACCGCAGTTTGGATTACCTGCAAGTGCGATTCTCAAGCTCATAGTTTCCCTCCAATAGTTAACTTAAGTTAACTGATGATTCAAAAATTAAACAGAGTGACCTCTGCTTATAAAATTTCGATTTTCTCCGCATCCGCTTTACGAATACTTAATTCATATCCTCTTACTTTTACTTCCATGGGATCACCTAATGGTGCAACTTTACGAATATATACTTCCACACCTTTAGTAATTCCCATATCCATAATTCTGCGTTTCAGTCCCTTTTCACCATCAATTTTACTGACAGTGACAGTTTCACCGATTGACGCCTGACTTAATTGTCTCATACCCATCCTCCTTAGACTTCTACCTGGATTTTACCGGCCAGCTTCTCATCAATAGCAATTCGGCTGTCCTTGATATTTATAATCATATTTCCAGCATTGCGGGCAGTAATATATACATCGGCACCGGGTACAAATCCCAGATTTTTCAGATGTGTGCAAACATCTTCTTTGCCACGAATTTCAATAACCTTCATGCGTTCACCAATTCTACCTAATAAGAGCGGCATCATGCTACCTCCTTGGTTAGTTTAATCTAACTCACACCATGAGTTTACCTCGGATAACATTATTTGTCAATAGGCTGATAGCATATAAATATAATTTTTTCAAATGAAATGCATTCCCAGATTCAGGGAATAAGAAAAGATCTCTTCTATAATTGGAAGAGATCCTAACGAATAAAATAAATTATTCCTCAATACTGTCCTCAGCGACTGTTGTTTGCTGAATTTCTTCAGGAAGTGAGTCGGTTGGCTGAATGATTTCATTTTCTGGTTCAATTATGTCAGCATCCGTCTCATTAAACAGAGTGGGTTCAATACCATTAACTAAAACTTTCAGAACACTGTCTTCATAATAGAAGGTATAAGTGGTATCAGGTTCAAAATCAAATGATTTACCATTAATTGTTGCGTTAAAGGTTAAATCACAAACACCGTTAATATAACCATTGGCTTCCTGTGTTATAACCGCAAATTTCGCGCTTGATCCAGCATCAATAATAATTGGATGTGTACTGTCAGAAGCTTCGTCAATTATGATATTACCGGCAAAACTGCCATTGATCTTAAAGGAGGTGCCTTTTTCCATATGGATAAATGCTGCAGGGCGGTCTGGATATTTAGTTGTACTCTCATTTACCACATCATCAAACTTATCATAGAAAACCAGTGTGTTTCCTTCCTTAAGGATAAGTTCAGCACCCTCTTTCACATATAACTCTGACCCAGTAAGGAATTTAAAATCATTTTCAAATGTATAAATGCCGTTGCTTAAGATATAGGTTGTGTCTCCGTCAACTGGATAAATAAAAGTACCTGTCGATAAATCAAGACCTACAATGTTTAATGTGCTGCTTGACGCTGCCGCACCTCCATTTATTAAAAAACTAGTTCTCGACAAATCACTATTTCGAGTGATTAGCAATTCAGCATTATCTGTCAAACGAATCAATCCATTATAGCGATCAACTAATGGAAATCTTGTTTTATTATAAGACCCTGCCGCATACATTTTTACTATTCCTGTGTAGCTGCCATTATCCATAATGGTAATTGGCACTTCAACATTCTGACAGTCCGCTTCATTCATCGGATACACGTTATGATCCAAAACAACCTCGGATGCTTGTGAGCCGCCGCGCCAATTCTTAACTACATATAAATCTCTTAAAGTTCCATTTTCTTTTACAATAACTTTACCTGAACCCTTTACAAAGCCTGCTGAATCAACCAGACCATTACCACTGATTATCAGTGTACCATTTAGATTCAGCTGACCATAGCCGCCTGTATTATCCATATCAAAATGACCGGCTTTCGCACGTCCAGTGACCGCATTAATAATCAACGTTCCCTTTACCTCTAAAGTGATATTTTCTGGAACGGTAAGGCTTTGATATAGCTGTTTATGATCATTACGATCTGCAACTGTACCATCAGGGTTGTATTGTGCTTTACTTTCAATTCGTGCATCATAACCCTCATCACCGCTTATACATGGTACGACTAATGTTCTACCCTCTGGAATAATTAGATTCTGATCTAACGTTAAATCCTCCATCAAGATTATATTATCAGTTAATTCACTTGCAAAAGCTTCCTCTAGACTAGTGAATATCTGATCACCAATTCTTGCTACATAAGTACCCGCTTCCGCAAATAATGCATGAATATTTACATTATCAGTAACAGTAATTTCATATGTTTCTGAATGAGTCAGCAGTTCGTTTGCTTCATTATACCAACCCATGAATAAAACATCTGCTTTTGGTGAAGCCGTAAAACTTACACTTCTGCCAATAGAACTCATGGTTCCGCTATCAAGTGCATTACCTTTTGTATATGAAGCTGAAACAGAACCTAATGAATCATCAGATGAAGTAAACTCGATTTTTACATCCCCTTGCAGGAAGCGAACATTCTTAACAGCCGGTGAACCAGTCTCTTTTTTTGTGTGATAATAAGCTAAATAAGTATCTTTAACAGCATCTGCATTAACTTCAATAGGTAATGTATAGGTCGTCCATTCACTACTGGATGGTAACTTTACTTTTGTTTGGCTTGAAAATGATTTTATTTGTGCATTGTCCAGCGCCAGATAACTGCTTGAATAAGTGAAATCAGTCTTGTAATCAAATTGAAGGATTCCCGGCCCTGTGGTTGTTAAATGAAGGTTTTCATATTTGGCACCATTACCAATTTCATTAGGACTAAAGGCCAGAAAACCTTCTTTATCATAAATCACATTTGAAAATTTCCACGCATAACCTGTATTATTTTTCTGCGATACGCATTCTGCAAGAACAGAACCTTCGGATACAATATTATTTATTGCCACATCAACATTAATTGTTATGACTCGCTTTACGGATGCATGATTTTCACGATTAGCGGTCAGTGTTATGACAACATTATCTTTCGGCTGTGATATGATAAAGGAATTACCCTGATATTCCACAGGTTTTCCATTTACCTCAACAGCAATTGTCGTTTCTTCTTCAAGTGCTCCCATTATAATACGATACTCATTATCGGTTTCACTAATCGCATTTTGCTCAATCGTTATATCCTTTGCGATAGCATCATATTGTGTTGTTACTGATCCAGTGCGTAAGACAGTCAGCGTTTCTGGTAACTTAGCATAATCATAAAAACGAGCTTCTAATTCACGATCAGATAATAAATCAAAGGAAATGCTGCTATTTTCACTATACAGTTCACCATTCTCGTACCAGCCCATAAATTCGCGATGGTCAAGTATCTCTGCATTTAAAGTAAGTGATTCAGACAATGGTAATTCATACTCTTGCCCACTTACAATATCTCCTGATTGAGAATTAGATTTAATATTTACTTTTCCTTTCTCAGAATCGTAATTTATTTTTAATTTTTGTTTAACTTGACTATTTTCATCTATAAATCGAAAATTAGATAGCCACAGTGCATCAAGACCAGCAGCAAATGATTTACCTTTTATATAAGAAATCTTAACAGTATTGACTTCTAAAGGTAATTCAAATTGTCTAGTTGAAGGATCAATTTCTTCAAAAGAAGTAAACACAGAGCCATTGACTAAATGTGGTTCTTGAATTATCATCTCTTTTTCATTAATTGTTACAGAAAGATAATTCTCGTTTTTTTCACTCGAGAGTAGATAATCAAAAAGCAAATATCCTTTTCCCTGCACACTAAATTCAATTTCAGATACACTCCCATTAATTCCTTCATTGGTACTTTTCAGCCAATCTCTATCTAATACATGATTGAGTGCGAAAGGATTACCCGTATTATTGATATCGGTAAAATGTTCATCAATAAACATGCTAGATACATCAATTGCACTATCAGGTGATATAACATTCAGTGTATAAACAGCTGATAAACCACTGCCATCCTGCGCTAATCCCGTAATAACAGCAGTGCCGGGATTTTTCGCAACCAAATAATAATCCTCAAAATCAGCTACTTCTGGATTATCTGATGACCATTCCAACCATATATTTGTAGCATCAGACGGACAATAATCATAATAAATAATATCTATAACTGCACCTGCCACGACGGTATTGCTGTCTATATAAGGTGTCAGTGACGTCATTTTTGATGTATCTGCGGTTATAGTGATATTTGCTTTATTACCGTAAGTGTCACTAGCCGTAATCGTACAGGTACCTAAGCCCATTACTGTAACAAAACCATTTTCATCAACTGTTGCGACTGCATCATTAGATGAATTCCATGTTACCTTTTGACTTGCTGTTGAAGGTTTTACAGTTGCATGCAATTGAATTGTATCAGATACTTCGAGCACTTGATCAGTCTCTTGAATCGATAGTTCGTAAGTAATCGGTGTGCTGCCTCCACCTCCAGAGCCACCTGCTGAGCCGCTAGCTGAAGGTTTATTTACTTCTGGTGCTTGCTCAACATCTTTGCCTGTTTCTACATCTTTAATTACTGTATCCTTGCCAGCTTCTACGCCATCAACGTTAGCTTCAACTTTGTTAATTGTTCCGCTTCCTTCAATTTTTACCGGAGCATCTGCTGTAATAGTACCTACTGTATTGCCTTTTGATACTTCTACCTTCGTATCTTTTGCACTTTCTGTTACCACCACATTCTTAACATCGGCATTTACCTTGATTTGCGTATCAGTTTTTACTTCAAGACTTTCTACCGGTGCCTGAATATCCACACTTGCATATGTCCGTGTACTTACTTCCTGTGCCGGGACTTCAATCACGATTTCACCTTTAGTTGTTGACTGGACTTCAATCTTCTCTACCTCACCCTTGAAGTTCTTATCTGGTGTTACCGCTGCTGTTTCTTCCAATACGATTGTCTTAACTTCTGTTTCGCCGCTTAATACGACTT